>ERZ761607.466-NODE-466-length-71731-cov-16.951964_pt1 | contig 71731 bp, 57 predicted proteins | sample MGYA00511164_ERZ761607 | MGnify/ENA primary metagenome ERZ761607 (study PRJEB28899, sample SAMN02445080) | bioreactor sludge metagenome | biome: EBPR sludge | place: Australia: Brisbane, Thorneside Wastewater Treatment Plant | collected 2011-06-22 ...
AATGATAGGAATCTTGAAGATGTTCAGGACTTTTTAATACCCTATAATACTCAATTATTGTCTATTATTGCTTACTATGATTCATATGTTAAAAGTATTTTAAATACTTTAATTATTGGAAAAGAAAAAGTTATAGATGAAGAAGATAAATATAAGTATTTTGGAAATTCAATGATTTTAACATTTGATGATCATATTACAGAAGTTGGTTTAGAAAATATAAAGCTTTTATCAAGTAATTTATTTGAACCTGGATTAATATTTACTGCCCTTTCAAAGGAAATAGTGACTATTTGTAGTGCAACTTTTCTGAAAAAAAGAAGTGAGAGTTCAGTAAAAAGGAATTTAATTAATCTTAAACACTTCTTTGAAAATCATCCAAAAACTGTATTTAAAAAATATTCTAATTTTTTTATTGACTTCGATTACAGCTATGGAGTCACCGATTATATAAGGTATAAATATTTTTTTAAAAGTAATTTTGACTTGTTTTTGTTTTATCATATTGGTTTTCTTATTCAGTATCCGAAGATGTATGATTTGAATGGAAATATCAATAAAAGTAAGCTTTTCATTGAAATTTATCGTTTATTTGTATTAAATGAAATAATACTTAGAATTGATGGAAAAGACCATATTGAAAATATAAGGAATTTCAGAATTTTACCAGAAGTATCAGGTTTGTGGAGTAAATACTTTCAAATGATTGAAGAATTCTATAGATTATTTGTTTCAAGTTTTGATACAGTATCTGATATTTTTGCGTATTTAAAAAGTAACGTGGAGGATAATATTGAAAATTTGAATTATAATAATCTCATTGAACCTAAAAAACCAGAAGATTACCTTTCAAAAAAATTCCTTGATTTATCGTATGATTTCATGGATGCTGTATTTAACAAGGGTAAAATTGTGGAAGGTGTGAGCAGGATTTGGAATAATGGAAAAGTTTGTAAAGAGTATATTAAGACCAAGGATAATAGCACATCTCCCTACTTTCTATTTGATTCACAAGGGGGATCTTTTTTTATTAATTTTGAAAATCTTTCTGAATACTCAAAATTAAGAAATGAAGCATTCGAGAATTTGCGTTATTTATCATTAGAACATAAGGCATTTTTATTAAATAAAATTATTAATGAGGAAGGAAATTAAACTACTTAATTTTTCAGATATTCATTTCAAAGCGATATCAGATGATGCTGTTGGTATTAGAAATATAAATTATTTTGAGGCAGTAAGAAATCAGATTGACACTTTGAAGCCAACTCATATTATTATTAATGGAGATATGGTTTTTAGTGGTAAAGAAGAACAGTTTAATGCTTGTTATAATTTGATATTTAATGGCTATCTTGAAAAGGAAGAAAATAAAAATGTAAGACTTATTTTAGCTCCCGGAAATCACTCTCTTCAAAGAAATATTCCTCAAATTTTCTTTGACACATTAAAAAAGGGAAAACGAAGATATAAAATTACTGAGATTAAATCAATTAAAGGTAAAATAGAATTTGAAAAAGAGTTAGGCAATATTTTTCAGGATAAACCCCGAAAGCATTCATTATTGGAAAAATTTGCAAATGAGTTAGAAAAAATTGACTTTGCTGAAGAATTGAGAAATAGCGATGGGATGAAAATATCAGACTATCTTTTCTTAAATTATCAAAAGTTTGTTAGTTCTAAAATTATTGAAAGGTTTGATAATATTAATAAAAATTGTAACAATTGTATTGAGTATGATACTTACAAGAGTTCGAAGGGTACACATGGGGTAATTTTTGATCGGGAGTATAATGTGATTTTTTCTATACTCAATGGAGTAGAGTATTTTTGGGGAAAAGAATCATATGATAAATTAGTTGATCAGCAAATTATAGATGAGAGTTTTGATGAATATGGAAATTTGAGTTTTGGTATATCTACTAATAATGTGTATAATGAATTGATGAAGTTATATCACAGGAATGTTTTAGGTCATTCTATCGTGTGTCTTTTAAGTCATGTGCCAATTTCCTGGATGTCATACGAATCTCAATATAATAGTAGGTCAAATTTTTCATATATTATGAAACATACGGATATTGCTTTTTTTGCACATATCCATGTGGAGTATTTTGAACCTTCAATTTATAGAAATAGAACATATTTTTTTGATTCTGCTCAACTATTTGATCACACCTTTTATGAGGTGTCAGATGATCAAATTGATATTAAAATTATTCCATCTTTAGGTTTTTCATATTTTAAAATGTTTGGTGATAATTCACAATTTAGTCAAACACATTATAAATTGATCGGAAAAGATTTATTTAAAAAAAATAGTTTGGATAAATATGATTTCGAATTTGAAGGAGAAGAATTTTATTACGAATTAAAATCCAAAAAGGGGAATTTGGAAACCTGTTATGATTGCACATTTTCAATGAATTATAAGCAAGACAAGGCTTTTATGAGTACCGAATGTGGTTTTTACAAGTATATTCATGGACTTAATCTAAAAATTGTTGACAATCAGCAAGTTGATAATTTTTGTATTAAGATTTTTGATAATATTTATATTGATTGTAAATATTTACACATAAAAGAAATAAATGAATCCAAACCTGTGACTTCTTATCCATCTAAGAATTCAATAGTGCCAATAAAGTATGGTGAAAAGTTGTATTTATATGTTTCGCACACCAATAAATCTAAGGAAATTGAAGAAATATTTGAGGAAATAATTAATTTAATTTGCAAAAGTAGTACACTCCTTGATTCCGTGAGCTTAATTAAGGTTGTATTTTTTGATTTTTCACTTTATCATTTATTCTATTTAGATTCAAGGGTTAAAGAAAATTCATTTCAAAATTGGGAAAAATTGCTTGAATTAAATTTTGTTAAATTCAAATCAGATTTATTTGCTGAAACTAATTATTCAGATAATTCACGTTGCGATAAGATAAAAGTGCTTTCAAAAATTGGCATTGATATTGATGTTAGAATTTTATCAGAATATGAATCAACGTTGTTCAAGAAAAACAAAATTTAAATTATTTGAAAAAAAATTATAATTATTAACGAATAATATTGAGCTTTGCGGCTCGTTTTAAAATTCAAGGACAAAACTAACAAAATTAATGAAAAATTCCCTAAAATTGGAGCTTGGTATTGAGTTGTTTAACGAAATATATACGATATTGTCAGGTAAAATAGACAAGAGTATATTTGAAAATTATGACAAAGATAAATTAAAGAAGATCGAAAAATTTTATGTTAATCATATGGAGGAAGTCGATGTTCAAATAGTTTACAATTTCTTGTCGTATTTTTCTATTTTTGGTATAGAATGTGGCAATGTAGTTGAAGATGATGTTGATGTTGAAGTAGATGTTTCAACTTATTATGGTTATATCCAAAATATTATACCAATAAAATGAAATCGATTGCCTTGTGATTTCCAAATCTTAAACAATTTATTGAATTTATAAATTGCTTTTTTTGCCTTTTTCTATATTGGAATATTTAATAAACTATTATCCTGTTTACAAAAAAGATTATTTTTAGACATCCGTTATATTTATCTGATTGAATATATCTAATATCCCTGCGCAGTCGACACACCTTTTGTCTTTTACCCATTTTTTACAGAATATTCCTAAATAATTATGATTCTGATTTTAACTGAAATTAAATAATGTCATTTTGTTCGGATAGTTTTTCAGATCTTTTTCCTCCATAGATCCACCATCGTACCCATCCTTACATTGAAATAGTCGCTGGACAAAGGTGTAAAAATATCAGTTATATTATCAAAAGCTATAAAGGCATGGAACCACTTGGCATGCAGCTCAGCACTCCACCCAAGGTTGAAATATGAATACCGGTTGATCGTATAACTCAGACCGGTATGGAAATAATCCGAAGGCTTATATTTACCCATGACCATAAATGCCGGATGTGAACGACCTGCTGAAAACCTGTCATAATACAAAGCGTTGATCTCCCACTGTTCAGTCGGAAGGTATTGGAAACCAAGGTACAACTGAACTGGTAGCGGGGTTTTGTAATTTTCTTCCAGTACTTCAAAGTTGAACAGATTTCCCAAAGTGTCGAAATCAAAAACTGAAATCGTATCGGTAAATATTCCTTCCAGATTGATGCCATTGATATCATAAGTTCCTTCGGAGATAATTTTTTTTGTGTTGTTTTTCCAGTTGATGGAACCCATATCCAGCAATGTTCCGGAGACCTTAAATTGATCATTGATCTTTGCCTCGAGGCCTAAATCAAGCGCCCATCCATCATTTCCCCAGAATTTGAGAGATTGCCAGACATTGTCCCAACTGTCTGAATATGAATTGGTATATATGTGATATTTATTGGTGAAACTCAGTTCATAAATCTTTTCGTCCGTATAGATGGAAAAAGTATTTTGGGGTGTGTAGACATTGGCGACTCCGTTGAGTTTTTTAATTTTAGCACCGAGACGAAGGTTGCCAATGGCATACGAGCCACCCAGATAGAGCTCATTGTACATCAACGCGTCAAGATAAGGACCAATATTCACATTTTTACCGATATACCCTGCATTTCCATTCAAAATCATGTCGATCAGAGTGTAATTGTAATCGACCTGCAGATGCGTTTTTAAATTTTGACCTATCTGAATTGAAAAATTGTTTTGACTGTAGTTGAAACCGAAAAGACTCAGTTGTCCCCCAAAAAGCATGCTGTTTTGTGTTTGAAGGTCATCCGTGAGCCTGGCAGATGAAATGCCGCCGGATCTGAATAGCCTCAAGACCGAAGATCCGTGTATCCCATGTCCGTAGTATCCGGACGGAAGCACCCAACTGAGTCTCGCATCCGTGGTTTTTGCAGGATTTAAATATAGATCTGTTCCGGTATTATTCATGTAATAACCCATTAATTCGGATTGTGCCTGCATACTGACAAAAGACGGAAAGAATAAGGCAAGGAATATTAAATTTTGTTTTATGCTCATTTTATTTTTATTTATGCTTAAATAATTGAAAATGCAGATAATATGTTTATTTTACAACAAGTGGCAGCTTTGCAGATTTTAAGCAAAACTCCCGATTTCTCCATTTTGTTACAGATGGATGATAGTTTAAGAAATAATTAAGAAACACTGATTTGCATCTTAGACTACCTTATAATTTGCTTAAGTCCGCTTTGAAACGCAAACCCATTTGAAGGTCTAACCCCATGTCTTTTGTGATCCTGATGTATGAATTTTGACTTCCGGGAGTAGACATTCGGATTTTTGCCAACACTTTAACAGAGTTCGCCAACAGATTTTTCCTCTCAGAGCCAAATCTAATGAATTCAGGTTCAGCTATTTCTCCCGGACTCACTGAGCCATCATGATTTATTATGCCGGCTACAAAATGTTTTTCGCCTCCGGTAAAAAGTGAATCGATGGTTAATCCGTTATTGTCAATGAAATAAAGTTGTGCAAAAACTTCAACCGGAAAGAGATTGGTAATGTAAGATTTTATTTCAAAATCACCTACTTCTTCCAGGTTTTTGACAGGGCTTTCGAAGTCGACCTCCTGTTCTATACGGAAGTTTTCTGCTTTGAAAATCAATGGCAATTCGACGCCCACACTTAGTAAGTAATAACTACTGTGACTATAGAAACCTACAAAAGAAGGATCATCTTCCGGATTCACGATGGCATCAATTTTGTAATTTACTCCGGTCAATTTTTGGTTAAAAGCTGTCGCAAAGTTTGAATTGGTCTTATCAAAATGAAATTCCGTGGTCTTAACCTGGCCGATCTCATCCAATTTTGGGTAGTCAAAAAATATATCGTTATCAAAAATAGTGCTTTCCAATTTAACAGTCTGACCACCCAATTGTGTAATTTCGAAACTCTCGATCAAAGCCTTTACGGGAAAACCAAAGGAATTATCCATTCTGACAGTAACCTGGGGATCAGCAAATTCCAATAAACCGCTTTTCCATTGCTTGAAAATATTGACTGGAATCTCCTGGTTGAGCTTTTGTATATTTTGCCCCAGATAACCCTGAACGAATTCGAATAGGAAATATGTGAATTGGAAATGTGCATTGTCCAAAAGTACTCTTTCACCATTGGGTTTACGCGCGTCATACCGGAATGTAAGGTGGTTGTTGGGCGAAACAAAATTATATCCGCGAAGCGAATACAAAGGCGTAATTAAAGTGCTGTTAGGTTGAATGGTAATGGTTTTTGAGAAAGTACCGGTAATATCAAAAGCTTCAGGTATGGAGACGGTGATTTGTACCGGCTCATTATAGTGCGACGTAAAGGCAAACCGTATGGAATCTCCTCTGATGGTACCTTTCTGGACATTATAGTTGCCCAGTTGGTCAAATCTGATCTGCAACATGCTGTCTATAAAATACAGTGCAGCAGGGAAAACGATTGGTTTAAAAATCTCAACTGCTTGTTTTCGGATTAATTCCGAACTATATTTCAAAACAATGGTACCATCTTCATCAAAATGAATGTCCAAGCCAGGATCCTGACCAGATAAGGCGGATTCAACTGTAATTTTGGAGTTGATCAATGGAATGGCATATTCAGCATCAGTTATTTTTGTCCACGGGTCATTGAAATCGTATAAATCACAACCCAAAAAACTGATCCAGCTGAATAGAAATAAAAAAAATCCTTTTTTGATCATAATGAATGATTTTAATGTCTGGAAAATACAATTACAGGAATACTCGTCTGTAAAATACCAAATTAACGGAAATTTGCATCCTAAATGTATGATGACCGAATTATTTTAAATGATGAGTCGAGCTTAAAAAAAATAAAGTTTGTAAAGTTAAAAGTGTAAATAATTGATATTGAACACTTTAACTACAAATCCAAAATTATCATAAACATTTAAAAATCAGCAATATAACTTTATGAACTTTCAACTTTATAACTTTTTAGACTGAACTCTATGATGATATAGAAAAAATGTTACAACCAGACCAGTTCATTCATCTCAGGGATGATGATATGGTCAAAACCATTGTGCCTGAGTTCAGATTTGAAAGCTTTCTGTGTTTCATATTCACCATGAACCAGCATGATCTTTTCTACATGTCCTTTTTGATTGCTAATAAAATCGAGCATTTCTTTTTTGTCAGCATGCGCAGAAAACGAATCCATTCTGACGACATCTGCCCTGACCATTTTGTCTTCTCCGAATAAATGAATGGTTTCAGGTTGTCTCATCAGGTGAGCGCCTGTGCTATCAGGAGAACAATAACCAACCATCAGGAAAGTATTTTTCGGGTCTTCCACGTTATTGAATAAATGATGCCGAATCCTTCCGGCTATCATCATGCCAGACGCACTGATGATAATCGCCGGTTTTCTGTTACTGTTGATGGCTTTGGATTCCTCAACAGACCTTGTGTAATGCAAGTCATTGAAACCGAAAGGATTACTGTCCAATAACATATAATCATGCATTTCCTTGTCAAAACACTCAGGGTGTGCAGTAAATACCGGTATGGCATTGATAGCCAATGGACTGTCAACGTAAACAGGAATTTTTTGCAATATACCTGCTGTAGCCATCTGATCCATGATATAAATGATCTCCTGAGTTCTTCCAATGCTGAATGCAGGAATGATCAGTTTTCCTTTCTTTTTTAAACAGGTATTTTCTATGACATGGAGCAATTGATCAAATTGATCTGATTTGGACTCATGCAACCGGTCTCCATAGGTGGATTCCATGATCAGATAATCAGCTTCAGGCATCGGGATCGGATCTTTTAAGATGGGTCGGTCCGGTCTGCCAATATCGCCGGTAAATCCTATGGTTTTTTCTGAACCGTTCTCTCTTATTCTTAGGGTTACTGTAGCGCTTCCCAAAATATGACCCGCATCCCGGAAGAATAAATCTACATCTTCATTGACTTTTATCCATTTTTCATATGGGCAGGAAATGAATTTCCTCATCGTAGGTTCTATATCCTCACTCGTGTACAAAGGAACCCTTGGTTCAAGGTCCTTTTTTTCTTTTTTTCTTTTATCCAGCAATTTGTCATTGTACCATTCTATATCCTTTTCCTGGATTTTGGCACTGTCGAGCAGCATGATCGCACAGAGATCTTTGGTCGCAGAAGTACTGTATATTCTTCCTTTAAATCCATCCCGAACCAGTTGGGGTAATCTTCCTGTATGATCCGTATGAGCGTGCGATACAATAACAACATCGATTTCCTCTGGCTTGAAATTCCATTTATTATTTTCCAACCAGGATTGTTTGCCGTGTCCCTGAAAAAGACCGCAATCCAGCAGGATTTTAAACCCGTTGTTCAGGGTGAGCAGGTGACATGAACCTGTAACCTGTCTGGCAGCTCCGTTAAATCTGATTTGCATATGGCATTTTTTATGAAAGACAAGTTTACGGTTTTTTAACTGGAAAGTGAAAAGAATGATTGAAAAACTGGTGGAACTAATTTGGAGTTGGGACAATTTGGAAATTTGGAAATGGGATAATTTGGAAATTTGGAAATGGGATAATTTGGAAATTTGGAAATGGGATAATCTGGAAATGAGAAGCTTGGTAATTTGGAATTGGAAGGGTTGTTATAAAGTAGATATTATTCAAATCAAATGATGGAAGTTGTTTTGAACCAGTAAAAAGATAGACCTTTTATGATTTAGTGCCGGTAATTTTCAAAATAAAATTCTGAAAAAACGGGTTTTTTAATGTTGTTTCAAAAAAAACGCGCACTAAAATCAATACATTATGAATTTGATTCAAAAATAGGGTAGTCGATATATCCTTTTGGCCCTTCTGAATAAAAGGTGTCTTCATCCCATGCGTTAAGCGGTGCATTTATTCTGAATCTGTTCACCAGGTCGGGATTGGAAATAAAAAGTTTTCCAAAGGAAACCAGGTCAGCAAAACCTTCCTGCAATATTTGTTCAGCGGATGCCATTTGAAACCCGTTGTTGATCATAAGTGTTCCCTGATACATTGACCTGAAGTGTTTTGCGATGGATTGCACTGTATTTGGAAGATGACTTAAATCCTGATAAGGTTCCAACAAATGCAGATAAGCAAGATCCATCAGATCCAGTTCTTTGATCAGGTACCCGAACAGACTTTTGGGATCTGAATCATAAATATCATTGCCTATTCCACCCGGAGAAAGCCTGATCCCGGTTTTTGAAGTGCCAATGGTTTCAGTTACAGCCCGAATGATCTCCATTGCAAAACGACATCTGGAAGGAATGTCACCTCCATACTCATCGGTTCGTTTATTTGATCCGTCGCACAAAAACTGATTGATGAGATAACCATTTGCTCCATGGATCTCAACACCGTCAAAACCCGCCTCAACAGCATTTTCAGCGGCCTGAGCAAAGTCCTTGACCGTCTTTTGGATTTCTTCAAAACTCATCGCTTTAGGGATCGGGCGGGGGAGCTTGCCGTTTTTTGTTCTCGCCAATGTTGAAGACTGGATGGCTGATGGCGCCAAAGGAAGTTGGCCATTGAGGAAAACCGGATGCGAGATCCTGCCAACATGCCAAAGCTGAACAAATATTTTTCCATTTTTTTGGTGAACTGCATCTGTTACTTTTTTCCACGCTTCCACCTGTTGTCTCGTGTAAATTCCCGGAATATCCGGATATCCAATGGCTTCCGATGAAACAGGCGCTCCTTCTGTAATGATCAGTCCTGCATCAGCCCGCATGCTGTAATATTGAACCTGCATTTCTCCCACCAAATTATCTTTGGCCCTGCATCTGGTCAATGGTGCCATCGCTATGCGATTGCTCAGGTCAAGATGCTTGCTTTTCAAAGGGCTTAAAAGAATTGAGTTCGACATTAAGTGTTAATTAATTAGTTGAAAATGTATTTACAATCCTGAATCCCTGGTTCCTGGAAATGTACAGAAAAGCATTTTTGCAGTGAAAACACAAAATTTTGGTCCACTGATCGGTTAAATCATGTTACAAGCCTAAAATATGGCTTCGAACGGAATAAATCCTTTTGGTCGTCCGTCGCGAAGAGCATTTCTTGGTTTGAAGTATTCAGGACTGTCAAAAATATGTTTGAGCAATTTTTCCCTGGTTTCAGGTTCAGCGAGGTGTGCGATGCCTACAGCATGTTCAGAGATGTTCAGACCTTTAGGATTAAATGCCCCGTTTTCAGTTACGATCACGACCGGATCTGCAGGAATGGCAGTGGTTGTGATCCCTTCAGGGCTCATGATGGAAATTTTGGATTTTCCTGAGTCCGTTGTTGATTTCATCGCGATGATCCCGAAACCCTGTTTGGCCTGATAGGAACCCCGGAGAAAATCTGCCTGGCCTCCAATGCCACTGTACACGCTTCTTCCTTTGATGGAGTCAGCCCAGATATTCCCGTGAAGGTCTACACCGATCGCGCTGTTGATGGCTAGCATTTTATGTTGTCTCGCAATATTCAGTACACTATTGGTGATATTACAAGGTCTGCTTTGAACAGAACTGTTAAAATTGAGCCAATCGTATCCTTCCTGCGAATTGGCGAGGAAAAGGGTTGAAGTCGCAAAATTCAGGTCAGAATATTTGTTCGTAACAATACCTTCCACGATGAGTTTTCTCATGGCATCGGCAAAAAGCTCAGTGTAAATGCCGATATCTTTTACACCTTTAGCAATGATCGCATCGGTCACTGCTTCAGGCACTTCTCCGATACCATATTGCAATGTGGTGCCATCTTCGATGAACAGTTCAGCTACCAGTTTGCCGATTTTCATGGAAATATCATCCGGTGGAGAGGCTGGAGAAACAGGAAGATCATAATCCGAGTCGATCAGAAAATCTATTTCAGATTCGTGGATCGTAGTGCCAAGAATAAATGGCATTTTGGCATTTCTTTCAGCGATCACCAGTCCACCTTTCGCTTTGGCAGTTTTAACTGCGGCCTGGAGACCTTCGACCGTAGTGCCGTAACTGTAATTACCTCCATTGTCCGGTCCTGATACACACATTAGAACGACATCCGGCATGAGATAATTCCTCAATTGGTTCGGAATGTCGGAAAGATGGATCAGCTGATAGGTAGCATGACCATCATTCAATGCTTTTCTCGAATAAGGGCCTGAAAATATAACTCTGTGCAGTATCCGTTCACAGGTTTCAGGAGAAAATAAATCCTGTATATCACCTAAAAGCAGCAAACTGAGCAATTCTATGTCTTTGATCTGGGTATTGTGGATCAGTTCCTTTAGCAAAACCTGCGGAGTACCGGCATTACCACCCGTATATACAACACAGCCTGGTGGAATGGTTTTGGGATTGATCGCTTCAGATATATTCTGGACTTTTTTCATATATGAATTTTAATTTTGATACGACAGTAAAAATATATTGAAAAAACTGAGTATTTCAATACCTGACTTCATTTTTGGTACGGTAGCACGATCGGTTTAAATCTTCATGCTGCCCAGGCAAAAAAAACATCAGAGTTTGAGTCTGTTCCGAAAAGTCTTTGCCCCCGGATCTTTCAATATCGGGACTTTTAATTTGTTGGTTTTCAATTGTTTCCTTTTAGTCTTGTGCTGATCAATGACGTCAGTAGGCTGGGGCGAAAAACGATTGAAAACCAACAAATTGGACTTTTAGGAGCAGACTCAATATTGATTGAAAAAAATTCAGCACAAAAAATATTGTCTGGTATTTCCTTAAAGCATTCATTTTGTAGCAAAAAACTAAAAGCTTCTTACTTTTTTCCGGCATTCCGGTATTTTTCATTTTCGCACAAATATACAACACGACAGATAATTCCAGTGAATGAAATTATGAAAAATAGAAAAAATTAGTATAAAATTTTTAAATAGTGAAATAGTTTGCGCTATTGCAAAATAATTATTCGTAATTAAAAAAAATACAGATAAAAAATGTGGATGTGATTGATTGTTTTTACTGATAGTATATTGGGATTAATCTTCATTGGTATCATAAATGACTTTGATGTTTCCGGAGGCTAATCTCTCTTTTAGAAAACCTTTAACCTTTTCTTTTTCACCGTTTTTGAGAGGTGAAGACAATGAAATCATGATCACAGCTTGTTTCTGTGGTTTATGATCAGATGCTGTAAAAATATATGATTCTGTATAACCGCAGGAACTGATTTGAGGGAACAAAATGTTGAGTTCTTTGAGCAATAATCCACCGAGTTCGGTGGAAGCTTTCATGCTGTCGATGACTGCCTCCCTATCCCTTAATGCAGCACTCAGCCTGCTGATCTGATCCTTTAGCTTGAGCGCCTGATCCGTTGCCTCGTCACCTTCGTTGAATGTCAGACCCTGTTCAATCTGAATTTTCGCATTTCCAAGTTGAAAGTCAATTGCCTTTGAAATGATCTCTTTTTTCTGATCATTTGTCAATTCAGTTCCGCCATAAACAAGTCGGATTTTTTTATTCTTTTTATCGACATCGTTTTTAAGTAAATAATTTCCCTCAAAAAGGCTGATATTGGAAATGTATTTTCCGGAGTTGACAACAAACTTTTCCTGTTGGACGAGTTGGTAACCAAAATAAATACTCGGGATCAGAACTATTAAGATGACAACAGTGATCATATTGTTGATCGCTTTCTTCCTTTTCTCCGGAATGGTTCCCCGAATCGGGAAATTGAGGATCTGAGAAACCCATAAGGCAGATAGTGCGATGAAGATCGTATTGATGGTAAACAGGTATATTGCCCCAAAAAAGAAGGAAGGTTGAAAAGTTGCCAGACCATAACCTGCAGTACAAAGCGGAGGCATCAATGCTGTTGCAATCGCCACTCCAGGAATCACATTGCCTTTCATCCTGCTGCTGATCGCAACAATTCCTGCCAATCCTCCAAACAAAGCGATGACCACATCATAAATGGTCGGGCTGGTTCTTGCCAGTAATTCAGAATGTGCCGTTGAAACAGGACTGAGAAAAAAATACAAGGTAGATGCTGCAAGGCTGGCAAATACAGCAAAACTGAAGTTTTTGATGGATAAACGGAAAAGCTCTGTATCAAAGGTTGCAATGCTGTATCCCATACCGTTGATCGGTCCCATAAGTGGTGATATAAGCATGGCACCGATGATCACTGCAGTTGAATTCATATTCAGGCCCACTGATGCTACAATGGTCGCAAACATCAGGATCCAGAGGTTGGTGCCTTTGAAGGTAACACCTTTCTGAATCTCATTATGAATGATATCCGGATTTTCCAGATCTGCTTCCAGATTGAGAAAATGAAGGATATTGTGAAGTATCGAATGAGATTTACCTGAAAATAATTCCATTTTAAAAAAATTTAGAACGGGATATCAAAATATTTTGCTTTTTAAACAATTAAGCCATATAAATGATACCTGCAAAAATAGTTGTTTGATCCGATGTTTTATATATCCGATTTTTTAATTGATGTGAATTTGTTGTAAAGAATTCAGTACCTCATGAAGTATTCATTTTTATCGTTATATTTTATATGAAACTTGAAGGAAAAATTGTTTTCAAAGTAGGTAAAGGGATCCACTTGTCAGTATGGAGAACTTTGCTCGTTTTATGAAATTAACTATGCTGAATGCCTCTAATTAAAACGGAGGAAGGATCAGCTTTATTAATTATAATAGCTTTTTTCTATTTTTGATATACTTTTAAACGATTCAATTGTTAAAATGGTTTGTCTGTTGTATTCTTGCAGACAAGGTATATGTGTGGATTGATCAATTAAATTCTGATTTGTGGAGTATGATGTGATAATTGTTGGCGCGGGACCTGCTGGTGTAAGTTGCGCCTATGTGCTGAGCCAATCCGGTGCGAAAGTGGCCTTGCTGGAGAAATCGTCCTTCCCGCGTGATAAGATCTGTGGTGATGCGTTGAGTATAGATGTTGTGCATCAACTTGAATGGATCGATCCCCGCCTCGCTGCTGATTTTCAAAAACTTGAAAACAAATTACCCTCTTACGGTATTCGATTTGTTTCACCGAAAGGTTATAAACTTGATCTCCCCATCATAAAAAATGGGGTTCGAAAATGTGGTTATACCACTGAGCGATATGTATTTGATAATTTTTTATTAGAACAATTAAAATTGAATACATCTGTCGAAGTGTTTTTCAATTGTACCGTCAAAGATTTAAAAGTTGAGAACAACAGGGTTGAAATCAGTACAGATTCCGGTGTTTTTTACTGTAAAACAGTGGTAGGAGCTGACGGCGCTCATTCTGTTGTCAATAAAAATACCATTAAAAACCCTGTGGATAAAGATCATTTTAGTGCTGGATTGAGGCAGTATTACTCGAATGTCATTGGTTTTAACAGTGAACAAATGATCGAACTGCACTTTTTCAGGGAATTGTTGCCGGGTTATTTCTGGATTTTTCCTTTAACTGGTAACAAAGCCAATGTAGGTTTGGGTGTGCCTTCAAATGTTGTCAGCAGGGATAGACTCAATCTGAAGGAAGTATTGCAAAAAATCATTGAAAATGAGCCATCTGTGAAGGAAAGATTTGCAAATGCCATCCCGCTGGAAGAAGTCAGGGGTTATGGATTGCCATTGGGTTCCAAAAAAAGGCCTGTTTCGGCTAACCGGGTCATACTGACCGGCGATGCAGCGGGTCTGATCGACCCGTTTACCGGTGAAGGTGTGGCCAATGCCATCCGAAGCGGCAGAGTAGCTGCGGACATTCTGGAAAAGGCTTTGCGTGAAAATGATTTTTCGGCAAAGAGTCTCATGAGGTATGATAAGGAGTTGCACAGGAGAATTTGGTCAGAATTGAAGGTCAGTAATTTATTGAAAAAAATGGCGATTTATCCTGGTGTCTGTGATTTTTTGCTTAAAAAAGCTGAACAAAACCATTATGTTAAGAATTATTTGCATGACGCTCTGGCAGATGTGCACAAAAGAAAATTTACGACAGCGCCCAGGTTTTTGTTCAATCTGCTTTTCAGATGATGCATCTCAATGATTTCCAGAATCAATGCCAGATTTTCTTTTACAGGATGAATAAATAGACCATCCGTTTTTATCAGATTATTTTAACAAACGGGTTAGCTGGTTGAATGGTTTTCATCATATTTAGTTGATAATTGTTATATTTGTTCCCATAAGCAATCCTTCTATGGCATTTTTTACCGGACAATATCATTCTAAACTGCCGCACACCGAAACTTCTATTTTTGCCGTAATGTCAAGATTGGCACAGGAATACGGTGCCGTCAATTTGTCACAGGGTTTCCCTGATTTTCCCATCGATCCAGGATTGATCGATCGCGTAAATCACTACATGAAACTTGGATTCAATCAATATGCACCCATGCAGGGAGTTCCTGCATTACGGCAGGCCATTGTGCAAAAAATCGAACTGACTTATGGCGTCATATATGACTGGAATGATGAAGTCAATATCACAGCTGGGGCCACGCAGGCTTTGAATACGGTCATTTCTACATTTATCCGTCAAAATGATGAAGTGATCATTTTTGAACCCGCTTATGACAGTTACGCACCATCTGTCAGGGCTTCGGGCGGAATTGTTGTAAAATATGCGATGCATGCACCTGATTTCAGTATTGATTGGAAAGTCATTGCCGGGTTGATCAATGATAAAACACGAATGATCATTATAAACAGTCCGCATAATCCAACCGGCAGCTTGCTCAGGGAAGAAGATATGAGGCAACTGGATTCCCTCACTGACGGCACGGATATCATAATATTGAGTGATGAGGTATATGAACATCTTATTTTTGACGGTCAAAAACACATCAGTGCATGCACACTACCGGGACTGCAATCAAGAAGTTTTATAGTAGGCTCATTTGGAAAAACATTTCATGCTACCGGCTGGAAAATGGGTTTTGTGATAGCCCCGGCAAACCTGCTGGCTGAGTTCAGAAAACTGCATCAATTCGTGGTCTTTACCTGCAATACACCCATTCAATATGCCATTGCCGATTTTTTGAACGAACCTGAGCATTATCTGAAACTTCCCGGATTTTACCAGGCAAAAAGAGACTTTTTTCTGGATGGAATTGCCGGATCAGGATTTGAAGTCATTCCCAGTTATGGTACTTATTTCCAGCTTTTAAGCTATCGCAAGATCAGTGATCTTCCGGAAATGACTTTCGCTCAATGGCTGGTGGAAAAGCATGGTGTTGCCGCCATTCCGCTCTCACCTTTTTATGAAGACCGGCGGGATCAGCAATTACTGCGTTTTTGCTTTGCAAAAGAAGAAAAAACACTTCAAAAAGCAACTGAAATCCTATGCAAGATCTGAAAATTGCTTTTATACAATCAAATCTGATTTGGGCTGATCCTAAAGCTAACCGCAACATGTTTGATCGGTGGTTCAGATCAATTCATTCCGATCCTGATATCATAGTTTTGCCTGAGACTTTCAATACTGGATTTCCGGTTGATCCAAAGGTGTTTGCAGAAAGTATGGAAGGTGAAAGTATGGCATGGCTTAGGGAAAAGGCAATTCATTCGAAGGCAGTTGTTTGTGCAAGTCTGTTGATTGGTACTGATGGAAAATATTACAACAGCCTGATCTGGATGAAACCTGACGGAACTTTTTCCAGATACGACAAACGCCATGTTTTTCGTATGGGTGGTGAAGACGAAAGCATCACTCCGGGACAGAAACTCATCACAGAAAACCTCAAAGGCTGGAAGATCAGGCCAATGATCTGCTATGACCTGCGCTTTCCCGTCTGGTGCAGGAACCAATATGTCAAAGGAGATCATGACTATGATCTGCTCATGTTCCTCGCCAATTGGCCCAAAGTCAGATCTTATCCGTGGACACAGCTCCTGATTGCCAGAGCCATTGAAAATCAGTCTTATGTACTGGGTGTCAACAGGGTAGGGATGGACGATACAGGCAATGAATATTCTGGAGATTCATGTCTGATCGATCCAAAAGGAGACATTATTGCAACTGCCACATCTGGTTTGGAAGAAATTGTGGAAGCTAGTTTAAGTTTTTATGTGCTTCATGATTTCAGAAGCAAATTCAATGTGGGTCTGGATTGGGATGATTTTGACCTGAAATAAAAAACATGCAGATGAGGTCAGTTATGAGCTTTACCATCTGCCTGTAGAATTAGTCGATAGGAATATTTATTTTAGTTATATCTTGACAATCCGAACATAAGCATTAACTTTAAAAGAATCCACATTGCAATAGCTGCCACAACAATCATAACTATGAGACTAACACCAAAATATGCACCGTGCTTTTCATCCGAAACTTTCGTTACCGGCTTAAATCCAAGATAAAGATGATATAAGCTGTAAATTCCTCCCAAAATCAAGATCGGTGCTAAATCAGGAAGAATATAAACCACTGCCGTAACCAAATATGGGGTGAAAGCATATCCTGCCAGTTTAATGCCATCATGAAAACTTACCTGCGTATTGAAATTCGGGGCTAAAATGCTGATGATCCAGCCACTGATGAAAATTCCGGCCAGAGCGCTTACGATGAAACTGATCGCCTGCCCGACACCCCAGCTTATCGATGAGCTGTATCCAAATGATCCCATACTGACCCCGATCAATCCATATCCTATAAATGAAGCGATGGCTCCGATCAGTATCAGTGGGATCAGGTAAGTAGACAACATCCTTTCCCAGGTGATACTTTCTTCACCGATCTCTTCCCAGGCTAATTTGGGTAGTAAAAGAATCCTTTTGACTTTGTTGATGATTTGTTCCATGTTTACCAGATTTTAATGAATGAAATTATAAGAGATTGCAATCAATCAAGCTAATATAAGCATCAAAAAATATTATTACACTGATTTTTCCATCCACTTAACCAATTTATTGTTTTGAGCTCAACAATCTTGTCAGCCATTCAAAGAAACAGTTCATGGGACATTTATCGGAATCATGTGCTAAACGGAACATCAGAAAAACTATCACTTCCTTAAAAAGATCTTGTTCAAAAGGATTTACCTTAAAATCCCGGCACGTGATCAGTTATGGATGTAATTGGGCATTGAATCTTTATCATAAATCAAATCTAAAATCGTTCTTAATTCTCAGATATTTATGTCCAAAAAGTATTCATGTTCCACCAACACCGCTGTATATACAAATGTATGAAATAATAAAACACGACGAACAAATTTCCGCATTTTAATCCGAGGAAAATGGTTCCAGCCTTCAAAGACAGGCCATACCAAATTTGAATATGCATTTATACTGCGATCAACCTGGAAATCTACCTGATTCAAGGATTATTTGCCTGATCAGGTCATTGAGCCTGCCACTATGTTTTAAATCACTGATTTTTTGAAACATGCGGTATTTCCAGTGATGACGGACATTGCTTGGTTCATTGATCTTCTCTTCATGTGTTTTTTCCCATCTGAAAGCTCCATCCATGGCCATAAGGTCCTGGATTGGAAATGTAGTCCACATGGCCGGTGAATGTGCATGTTGTCTGACGATCTGTTCACATAGCCAGGGTTCGGCAAAAAATGGAGCTTCGCCCGGATTCCCCAACTGTTCATTATAAAACTGCTGTATCAGGTTTCTGTCGCTTTCCCACCATCCTCTGGTTGTGGACATGTCATGTGTAGAAGTTGTACACACAGACATATAGGGGGCATCTGCCGGATGAGCGAACTTTCGTTTAGGGTCTTTGGACATACGTTGTATTTCGAGGCTCAGAATTCCGAGTTGGTCCATTACCGGATGAACACAATCAGGCACCATCCCGAGATCCTCACCGCATACAAGCATATCCGTTGCAGAAATGATTCCCGGAAGCTTGTCCATGGCTTTGTGATACCAGAAATCATCATGCCTTTTATAAAAGAAATGGTTGTACAATTCATTGAGTCTGTTCTGAGTGTCTATATCCATATCGGCAAAAGAACTCGTGTGCTGGAAGGTGATACGGGGTTGGAATTGATTATATCCACTTTCGATGAACAAAACATTGGCGATCAGTTCAAACAATCCATCGCGGATCCTTCTGTTTTTTTCATCGAGGTTTTCTTCGTCTGTATCCTTGAGAAAGTGATCATTGACCTTTTTTTGAGTATCAAATCCGGCCTTCATTTTAAAGGTTCGATAAGCTGTTTCTTCCAGAAAGTTATCAATCACTTCATCAGTGAACACTCCGAATAGGTGACCGAGCAAATGATGCCTGATATAAGGTTTGACCAACCGTTCGTAGTCAAAATCCAGTCCGAAAGACTTGATCTCGTCGGCTGTCAGGGGTAAGGCAGGATTGAACGTTCCCAGCAAGCCCTCTACAGCATGCTCAGGTATCTCCCAAATTCTGAAAAACCCCAGAATATGGTCTATCCGGTAAGCATCAAAGTATTCAGCCATTTTGCTGAGCCTTTTTTTCCACCAAATGTAACCGTCTTCAGCCATTTTTTCCCAGTTATATGTCGGGAAGCCCCAGTTTTGACCCTTAATGGCAAATGCATCAGGAGGTGCTCCGGCTTGTGCCCGAAGATTGAATAGTTCAGGTTCAGTCCATGCTTCCACGCTGTTTGGACTGATCCCGATCGGGATATCTCCTTTGAGCACGATACCCTGTTTCCTGGCATAAGATGAAACCTCTTTCAATTGTTTGTCGAGGTGATATTGCAAAAAATAATGGATTGATATGTCATCCCAGTCTTTTGTTCCTGGTTGGCATAGCTTTTCGATCGATTTTCTGTTATATTCGCTGTATTTTCCCCACTTCCTGAAATCAGCTGTCTTGTTTTTATCCCTTAAGAATGCATATGCCGCATAAGGAACAAGCCAGTCTTTGTTGGACTCAAAGAAAGCTACATAGGATGGATCTTCAAAAAAACTGTCTTTTTCCTGATCAAAAAGGAGCTTAAAATAAGCTGATTTAATCTTATGTACCTCGGGGTAATTCACAAATTCTTCAGCATTCAATGCTTGCTGTAGTTCGGAAAACTGAGCAATGGCTTTTTTATCCTTCAGTTTTCCCATTTTTTGCAAATTGAGAAAAACAGGATGTAGTGCAAATACAGAAATGGATTTGTAAGGATATGAATCCAACCATGAATGTGTTGCGATGGTTTCATTGACTGGCAGGATTTGAACCATGCTCAAGCCAACCGTTTTCGCCCAGTCTATCAAATCAGGCAGATCATTGAATTCACCTATTCCAAAACTTTCATCACTTCTCAGTGAAAATACAGGAACCGCAACACCTGCACCTCTCCAAGGACCCTGAGGATATTTAAAACCTACATCAGATACTAAATATCCTGCTATATCTCTCCATTCTGAATGATCTTCCAGAGATCTGTTGTGCCCGCTTTCAAAAGCCACCAGTTTCTTCATTCTGGTGTCGTAATAACCGTATTTATATTCTGAAGGGAAGGTAAAATGATCCAGATTGGCCGAACCACTCCAAACAACATCTCCAGCATCGCATCCAAGCAGTAAAGGCTTTTCTACATCCCAATTTCCCAACGCCTTTGATTCCCCTGAAACACAGATTTGATATCCTTGGGGAACAGCAGGAACTGCAATACTGAATTGAAGGATCTTTTTGGATTTTGAAGTGGCGCCCTTCAGATTTTTTTCGCGCTTGAAGACCACATCTTTAAGGGCTGAACTGAAAAGTACTTTTTCTTCGTTTACCGGATAAATCCAGTGGTCTTGGACAAAAAGTCCGTCCTGGTTCAAAGGCAGTCTTAATGTTCTGTTTTTTCCCCATTCCCAAATCATTTTGTCCCATTGATCCATTAGGAAATACTTATATTCCATTTCGGTCGTTCCCTCCGGAATATTGAGTAAAATTGTCCAGTTACCATTTTGGGAGTAATTCAGACGAATGGCTTTCACAATATCCCAATTCCCCAAAATATCGCCTTTCCCAGTGATAAATATATTTTCACCTGGTTTGGTATGGTAGTGTATTTTTAAAAAAATCTCCATTTTATTAAAGTGTTTTTCAGAACAAAAATCGGTAGTTTTTGAGTATTTTTTACAATTCAATTCATTTTTTTCCTTTTAAGGCAAAAAATCACATTAAAATTTTGTAAATGAATGCATTTTTTATCAAAAACATGCATTCTCAGGATGGTTAAATAAAATTCTATTATGCCATCGTTTTGTAGTGCATCAGAAAAAAAAATTACATTGAAAAAGTAATCTGACTCATCAACTATCAGGTTGATTGTTTTTTTTATTCAGTTCCTGCATAATAAAAGCATACTCCAGCGCCAGGTCTTTGATCCACTGAAATCTTCCTGATGCGCCCCCGTGTCCAAAATCCATTTGGGTGTGAAAAAGAAGTAAGTTTTTATCCGTTTTTCTGTCGCGCAATTTAGCAACCCATTTGGCTGGTTCCCAGTACTGAACCTGTGAATCATGGTAGCCGGTCGTCACAAGCATCGCAGGATATCCCTGTGTACAGACATTATCATACGGAGAATACGACAGCATGTACTGATAGTATTGTAAATCTTTGGGATTGCCCCATTCGTCGAATTCACCGGTTGTCAACGGAATGGATTCATCGAGGATCGTGGTAACCACATCCACGAACGGAACCTGTGCGATGATGCCACGGAACAGATCTGGGCGTAAATTTGCAACGGCGCCTACCAGTAAACCTCCGGCACTTCCTCCTTTCGCAAATAATTTATTTTTGGAAGAATAACCGGCTGTGATCAGATGTTCTGCACATGATATGAAATCAGTAAAAGTGTTCTTTTTCCTGAGTAGTTTGCCATCCTCATACCATTTACGTCCATAGAATTGTTCTCCCCGAACGTGTGCTATTGCAAATACAAATCCTCTATCCAGGAGTGGAAGGATGCTGATCCTGAAAACCGGATCAACTGTGATGCCATAAGATCCATATCCATACAAAAGTGCGGGTGCAGAACCGTTTTTCTTAAAATCTTTCCTGTATACCAGGCTGATAGGAATCCTGGTTCCATCCGTCGCCACGGCAAAATCCCGTTTTGTTTCATAATCTGAAGGATTGAAGCCACCCGGAATTTCCTGTTGCTTGAGCAAGGTGCTGCGTCGTGTTTTTGGATCATAATCAAAAACGGAACCTGGAGTAGTGAGAGAAGAATAACTGTACCTGATCAGTTCTGAATTGTACGCTTTATTTGTGCTCAGATTCACAACATATACTTCTTCATCGAAAGAAATATGGTGTGCATCTTTTCCATCCCATGGCCTGATATGCAACTGGTTCAACCCATCTTTTCTTTCAGCTATAACCAAAAAATCTTTGAAAACATCGAATCCTGAAATGAAAATGTCTTCATTGTGTGGAATGAAAATTTCCCAATGATCCAGGCCTGTTCGCAGGGTGCTGGTGCGCATCACGTTGAAATTCTCAGCATTGTGATTTGTCCTTATGTAAAAATGATCACCGCTGTGTTCTATGGAATACTCGAGGCCTTTGATCCTGGGTTGAAAAACGCTAAAAGATCCTAATGAATGATCGGCATTCAAAAAACGGTACTCACTTGTCAATGTGCTTTCTGAACCGATGACCAGATATTTTTGTGTTTTGGTTTTGTATATGAAAACGGAAAAAGTTTCGTCTTTTTCAAAGTAGACAGTGACATCTTCAGAAACCGGAGTTCCGAGTATATGCCGCCTGACCTTTTCAGAACGCAGGGTTTGCGGATTGCGTTGCACATAAAAAACGGTTAGATTGTCATTTCCCCAGATGATCCGACCCGTTGTCATAGGAATTTCGTCCTGTAGCAACGCTCCGTTCTCCAGGTTTTTAAAGAAGAGCGTATAATTCCTTCGGCTCACAGTATCAACCCCATAAGCCAGAATCCGGTTGTCAGGGCTGACCGAACTGCCGCTGATATCGAAATAGGAAAAAGCTTCAGCCATTTGATTGACATCCAGGAGTACTTCTTCCTTCGCATGGATGGAAGTCTTTTTCCTACATGAAATATAATATTCTTTACCTTCAACAGAACGTGTATAATAGAAATAATCATTGAAAAAATAGGGTACAGAATTATCTTCTTCCTTGATTTTGCCCCGTATTTCATCATACAAACTTTCCTGGAGTGGCAATGTTGGCTTCATAACCATGTCCAGGTAAGCGTTTTCTTCCTCCAGATAACGGATCACATCAGGATGATCCCTTTCATTCAGCCAGAAAAACTCATCAATCCTTAGGTGGCTGTGTGCGATCAGTTCTCTGGGTTTTTTAGGGGCTGATGGTGCAACGGGCATTTGGTCTTCAGGAAAAGTTTCTTTCATGAAATGCAATTATTTTTGGCAAAAATAACATTTTAAATCATTTGGAGAATTGAAGTCAATGAATGTGGTTGATTATTGACTCCTTAGAAGTTCCACTTTCGGGGCGGACTCAATGCAAAAGCCTCTCGTTGGTAAAATTGTCTGGTATTTTGTGATTGTGCTGGAATAAAGTATGAGTTCAGTTTATTAAGTATTAAAGTTGAAAGTTCATAAAGTTATATTGCAGATATTGAGATGTTTATGATAATTTTGCATTTGTAGTTTAAGTGTTCAATTTTGGGTCTGCTCAGAAAAGTCCCGCAGGGACGAAATGATTATTAACCGTATGCAAGCGATAGCGCAGCTTACGATCCCTGCACCACCTGTATTCCAGAGCCCTCCAAGGGCAACATTACAATGAATGTGACGCGTAAGCAGTAAAGCGTCTCAATTCTTTTAACAAACTGAAGTAGTTATGTGATCCGGAAGAAACTTTTGTACCGGGTAAAAGATGATCTCACCCCATGCGGGGCTGTAATCCGTTTTTATTATGTCCGTAAGCTGCGCTATCGCTTGCATACGCTTATCCAACTGTTATCCCTGCGGGACTGAATCTAAGGAAAGGGGTGAGTGTTTTGATAATTTGAATCACGACAATGAATGTCGTGATCTGCGAGATTCGAAAATTCGTAGCAATTCCCACATTGGTCATGCAAATATCCATTCAATCTACATTCGAAAAATACAGTTTGCAACGCGGATGACGCGGATGCTGTGCAGCGCGGATCTATGTTTGGAAAAGCGAGAGATTGGTAGAAGGGATCATTTGAAAATTGGATAATTTGAAAATTTGAAAATTCGTAGCGACCCCCACATTGGACATGCAACGATCCTTTTAATCCACGTTTAAAAAATACAGTTGGCAACGCGGATGACGCGGATGCTGCGCAGCACGGATCTATGTTTGGAAAAGCGAGAAATTGGTAGAAGGGACAATTTGATAATTTGAAAATTGACCTAGGTGTAAAAAAGATTTTCCCGCAGATTTTCGCTGATCTGTTTTCTGAACAGGAAGCTAAATTCTTCGCAGATCGGCGAGTTATGCGGGAACGAAAAAAAAAGGGTTTAACTTTTACTTTCCCTGATCTCAATGAAGTTGACAGGATTCCGGCTCAAGGCCGGAATGACAGCTCCAAAAAATAGAAACGAATACATTTGAGTCTACTCCGAATAGTCTTTGCCCCCTAAATCCCCACTGACGTTTTCAGTCAGTACAAGCACTGACATTTTCAGTCAGTACAAGCACTGACATTTTTAGTCAGTACACTCCTTAAAGGGGACTTTTAATTAGTTGATATTCAATCGTTTCCATTCAGTCTTGGGCTGATCTTTGACGTCAGTAGAAAGGAGCAAAAAAACGATTGAAAATCAACGAATCGCACTTGTCGTAGCAGACTCAAACTTTATACTTTTTAAACTCGAATCAAGTATATGAGTTCTCAGTGTTTTTAGCCAATGTTTTATGACTGGAATTAACACTAAAATTTCCACAGCAAATTTATTGTCAATTGTTCCAAGTATTCCCGCAAATCGAACGGAAAAATGGACGATTAATCTCTTCATCAAAATAATCCGTTTATTTTTATACTTTTGACCCATAATTTCCGTTTTATGCTTTTAAATAACGTAAGGATCATTTTTTATCAAAATTTGTAATTTGTATGAGAAGTTTATTGTTAACTATTCTGTTTGTAATGGGTTTTATAGTCATGGGAATATCTCAGAATGAGGACTCAACCATGATTAAAACACATAAGAAGATCATTATCAAAACCGTTGACCCTGAAGGCAATGTCCAAACAAAAGTTTTTGAAGGAGACGATATGAAAATGGATTCACCCAGACCATTTATAATTACCAAAGGCAGTGATTCCATCATTGTGGAAGTTTTTGCAGATAGTATGGTCATGGATGAATTTGAACCTTTTGAAATAGAGGATGTAGAAAAATTTCATTGGAATTTTAAAGAAGGGAAGGATTTTCCCGGTCAAGGCAGAAGGATGATGATTTTTGGGGATGGACAACCCGGATTTGAACCTATGGAACACCAGAATAAACCAAAACTTGGTGTGTTTATTGAAGAATCGGCAAAAGGTGTCAAGGTGACAGAAGTAGAAGAGTTTTCTGCAGCTTACTCTGTTGGAATTTTAGCCGGAGATGTGATCACCAGGGTAAACGGAGTGAAAATTACAAATGTAGAAGAGTTGCAACGGGAAATAGGATCAGGTAAACCCGGAAATATGACCGAAATTAAAGTCAGAAGGAATGGTAAGAATAAATCTTTTGAAGTGAGATTGCACGGTCAGCCAAAAATGAAGAAAGCATTCAGTTTTGTTCCGGAAGAAGGCATGTTCCCACCGGAAATGGGACGATTTGACTGGCAGGAAAGACAGCAAAACTGTTCAGGCAAGCATAAAGAACCAGTTTGTTGCGAGGGTTTTGGATTCAACGGAAGATGGCATCCTTTTGATCAGAAATGCTGTGAAAAGCATGATAGCCATTCTGGAAGAGGCTCTCATGACGAACATAAATGTTGTGAAAAACACGATATACATTCAGGTAAAGCACATCAGGGCGATCACAAAAGCTGCAGCAATCATGAAGAAAAAAAGAATTGTAACGATGAACAGCATCATCATGGTTCCTGTAAAGATAAGGAGAAAAAATAATTGAAGGGTAAAAAGGATTTGAACCCGTCTTTTTAGTGATCTTCACTGCAAAAATTATCAAATCAAAGAGGACTGGCCGAACACCAGTCCTTTTTATTTGTATCGCAATCCAAATTCCGGGTTTGTTTACAAAATCATTTTTACTGAAGATATACTTCCTGATAGTTTGTATCTTGCACAAAAATATGGGGCATACCGGATCTGATTTGATTAGGATCAGGGGATTTTTTTATCACCACCATTCATTTTTATTTAAGCTTGAAATTAATGAGTTGAAATTGTTATGGTGTAGGGTTAATTTTTTTGGGAATAAAATCGTAATGAATGAAAGTGCCATTGGCAGAAAGGATGCGGCCAAATTCGCTGGATGAATATATCGGCCAGCAACATTTGGTTGGCGAAGATGGTGTTTTATACCGAATGATCAAATCAGGTTCCATCGCATCCATGATTTTTTGGGGGCCACCCGGAACGGGGAAAACTACGCTTGCCAACATCATTTCTCAGACCCTTAAAAGACCGTTTATCCACATGACTGCGATCAACGCCGGTGTGAAAGACATACGTGATGCCATCGATAAAGCAAAAAAGCAACATTTTTTCAACAGTCCGAACCCTATCCTGTTCATCGATGAAATTCACCGGTTCAACAAAGCCCAGCAAGATGCATTATTGGGAAGTGTCGAGAAAGGTATTTTGACGCTTATCGGGGCAACCACAGAAAATCCTTCGTTTGAAGTGATTTCAGCGCTGTTGTCCAGGTGTCAGGTTTTTGTACTGCAACACCTTGACAAAAAGGATTTATTGGAACTTTTACATCTTGCATTGGAAAAAGATGCAGAACTAAAGCAAAAAGAGGTCGTTTTGGAAGAAACGGATGCTTTGCTGGCTTTTTCCGGAGGAGATGCCAGAAAACTGTACAATTGTCTGGAGATCGTCGTCAACCATTTCAAGGAAGCTGAAACCGTCCGTATCAATAATGAAGTGGTGGCAAAAGCCATTCAACACAATGTCAGCATCTATGATAAGTCCGGAGAAATGCATTACGATATCATATCTGCTTTCATCAAATCTTTGAGGGGAAGCGATCCGAATGCTGCCTTGTATTATATGGCCAGAATGATAGAAGGGGGTGAAGATCCGCTTTTTATATGCAGGCGAATGATCATCCTGGCAGCTGAAGACATCGGTTTGGCCAATCCGAATGCTTTGTTGATCGCAAATGCATGTTTTGAATCGGTGCATAAGATCGGGATGCCTGAAGGGAGAATCGTGATGTCACAGGCGGCCGTTTACCTGGCAACCTCACCCAAAAGTAATTCTGCTTACATCGCCATAGACCTGGCACTTCAAAAGGTGAAAGAGACTCAAAATTTGCCTGTCCCATTGCATTTGAGAAATGCGCCAACAGCTTTGATGAAATCGCTGAACTATGGCAATAAATATCAGTATGCGCATGATTTTGAAAAAAATTTTGTCCATCAGGAATTTTTACCCGAAGAGATTTCCAATACGGTTTTTTATTCGCCTCAGGAAAACCAGCATGAACGCAAATTCAGACAATGGCTTAGAGAACTATGGAAGGGTAAGTATGGTTATTAATCATTCATATACAAATAATTATAACTGTCAGCATACTTAGAAAAGTCTTACCCAATAAAATTGTCCGCAACTGAGTTATTTTGAATAAAATACAAATTAACTTTTATGTAGGAAGTTTTTTCCAAAAAATGTTCTTTATTTAAAGTAATATTCTATTTTCACAAATTCAAACTGATACATCATGAATTTTAATATTTATAGTGACGAAAATCTCAAAGTTATAGAAGGAAGTATAGCTGATTTCACTAAAAAATATATCGAACCAAACTACAAAGATTGGGATGAAGCTCAGGTTTTTCCTGTCAATACCATGCATTTATTGGGTGAGTATGGTTTTTTGGGAGCGGTCATTCCTGAGATGTATGGTGGGTCAGGTTTGAGTTATCAGGCATACGTATCTATTTTACAGGAAATATCGAAAGTGTGTGGCTCAATAGGATTGTCTGTTGCTGCCCACAATTCATTGTGTACCAATCATCTTTACATGTTTGGTAATGAAGAACAAAGACTGAAGTATCTGCCTGATCTTGCTTCAGGAAGATGGATCGGTGCCTGGGGATTGACAGAGCCCAATACCGGAAGTGATGCAATGAGAATGAAGTGTGTTGGGGAAAAGGACGGAGATTATTACATTATTAATGGCTCAAAAAGCTGGATCACGCACGGGAAATCAGGCGATGTCGCCGTAGTGTTGGTCAGAACGGGCGATTTGCTGGACAGCCGTGGGATCAGTGCATTTATCATTGAAAAAGGAACTCCGGGTTTCAAGCCGGGAAAAAAGGAAAATAAGCTTGGCATGAGGTCATCAGAAACTGCTCCTTTGCACTTTGATAATTGCAGGGTACACAAAAGTCAGCTTTTGGGGAATGAAGGCGAAGGATTTATTCAGGCGATGCAGGTTTTGGATGGTGGCAGGATCAGTATTGCAGCTGTAGGTCTGGGTATAGCCAAAGGAGCCTATGAGGCATCCGTAGCTTATGCCAATCAGAGGGAGCAATTTGGCAAACCCATTTCCAGTTTTCAGGCGATCGCGTTCAAACTGGCTGATATGGCGACCAAAATAGAAACGGCAGAATTGCTTACGCGCAAAGCAGCCTGGTTGAAGGACAGCGGACAGCCATTCACCAAAATTGCTGCCATGGCAAAATACAAGGCTTCAGAGATTTCAGTTGAAATTTCAACCGATGCCATTCAAATCTTCGGTGGATATGGATATACCAAAGATTACCCTGTAGAAAAATTTTACCGCGACAGTAAACTATTGACCATCGGCGAAGGTACCTCCGAAATTCAAAAATTAGTGATTTCAAGGCATTTAATAAAATAAAATATGTAGTTATTAGTATAATTCAAACTAATAATAAAGAAAAACCCAATTTGTATCTTAGAAATTTTGAGGAAATCAGAGTGAAAAAGGGGTTGCGTGGTTGCAACCCCTTAATTTTTTAAAAGATGTTTAACAATGCGAATCAATAGATTTAATGGATAATTTAGCACTGAATGTTGTGTATTCCATAGATATACTAAGCGGGAAAATGAAGTGATAGTTTGGAATTAGGAATAGGGTAAAGACCATTTTGATTGATGATGCTGACAAGGTTAACCTAAAAATCCGATGGCCATAATAAGTTTTGGCAAACTTTAATCCATAAGTGAATGCAGTGGCGAAAATTGTGACACACTGAGCCTTTTAGTTTTCGGGATTATTTCAAAAACTTAGTTTATTGCATTCAATAGATTTATATTACTTCTTATTTTTTGTCTGATCTATATACATTCTTCAACAAACTGAGAAAACATTCAGTATCCATAAGTAATATTTCAAAAAACAATGCCATGAAATGGAAAAATACAAGATTCACTTACAAATAGGCTGAAATTATGAATCTTTATGGAGGGAGATATTTATTCCTATAAAAACTGACCTTTTATAGATTTGAAATCATTTTTTTTTGGTATCTTAGGCCTTGAAACAGGATTTGGATATAAACCTGGTTGAGAACATCTGAATAGTAAACCTTTTACCTTTTTACCTAATAACCCAATTACCCGAAAAGGCAAAAGAAAAAAGACGACCGGAGGCCGCCTTTGATGTTTTCACAACGGAAAAATCCTTATTGTGAATTGCTTCAATATGTGGCTGCAAAATACAGTTTTTAATCATAAATACCAAATAAATGAAAAAAATTTTAGGGCTTGATCTTGGCGTAGGAAGTATTGGATGGGCTTTGGTGAATGAAGCAGAATTTGAAAATGAACACTCATCTATTATTAAACTGGGTATCAGAGTAAACCCTTTAACAATTGACGAAACCATTAATTTTGAAAAAGGAAAAAGTATCACTACCAATGCTGACAGAACCTTAAAACGCAGTATGCGGAGAAATCTGCACAGATATAAACTAAGAAGAGAAAACTTAGTCCAGGTTTTAAAAAAATGTGGAATTATCAATGATGATACCATTTTGGCAGAGAATTCCAATTATTCTACCTTCGAAACTTACAGATTGCGGGCAAAGGCTGTCAATGAAAAAATTAGTTTGCATGAGTTTGCAAGGGTGCTTTTGATGATCAATAAAAAAAGGGGTTACAAAAGCAGTAGAAAAGCGAAGTCAACGGATGAAGGTCAACTATTGGATGGAATGGATGTAGCAATTAAACTGTATGAAGAGAATCTTACTCCAGGACAACTCTGTTTACAAATTTTAAAATCCGGTAAAAAAAGACTTCCGGAATTTTACCGGTCTGACTTGATGAATGAGTTGAACAAGATATGGGATTTTCAATCGAAGTTTTATCCTGATATATTAATTGATGATTTTAAAAAACAGTTAGAAGGCAAAGGGAAAAACGATGCCTCAAAGAATTTTCTTGGGCGGTTTGGTATTTATACTGCTGATTTGAAAGGTCTCAATAAAAGAACAGAACTTTTTCAATTAAGGAGTCATGCACCATCAAAACAATTAACACTCGAAGAAGTTGCTTTAGTCATCAGTGAAGTAAACGGGAATATCCATTCTTCAAGCGGATACCTGGGAGATATCAGCGACAGAAGTAAAGAACTTTATTTCAAAAAAATAACTGTCGGGCAATATCTGATCCAAAAACTGGATGAAAACCCTCATTTCAGTTTAAAAAACAAGGTCTTTTATCGTCAGGATTATTTGGATGAATTTGAGAGAATATGGGAAACTCAGGCAAAACATCATCCAATTTTAACTCCGGAATTAAAATCTGAGATCAGGGATATCATCATTTTTTATCAAAGAAGGTTGAAAAGTCAGAAAGGATTGATCAGTTTCTGTGAGTTCGAAAGCGAGATCATTGAAATTGAAGAAAATGGAAAAAAGCGAAAAGTTACCATAGGCAACAGGGTTTGTCCACGTTCTTCCCCATTGTTTCAGGAGTTTAAAATCTGGCAGACTTTAAACAATGTAAAGATCAGTTCTGGAAAAGAGCATTGGGAGCGTGATCTTGATGAAGACGAAAAGCTCATGCTGGCAGAAGAACTTAAGTTCAGGGATCAACTCGTTGACAAGGATGTGATCAAAATGCTTTTTCCGGGAAGACAGGATATCTCCATAAATTTCAAAAAGCTGGATGGAAATAAAACCATTTCTGCTCTGTACAATGTATATGCAAAGATCATTGAAATGAGTGGTCACGATGAAGTGGATTTTTCAAAAACTACTTTTTCTAAAGTTCATGATTATGTGCAAAAGGTATTCAATGGATTGGGCTTCAATACCCAGATTTTGAATTTTGATTTTGAAGGGGATCAAATGGATCCGGATAAACATGAACTGTATCGTTTGTGGCATTTGCTGTATTCTTATGAAGGGGACAGCAGTAAAACCGGAAATGAAGGTTTGATCAATGCGATTTCACGAAGATATGGATTTGATAAGGAATACGCTGCAATGATCGCTAATGTTGTGTTTCAGGACGATCATGGAAGTTTAAGTGCAAAAGCAATTCAAAAAATTCTTCCTTTTCTAAAAAGTGGATATGCATTTGCTGGTAGAAAGGAAGGAAAATTGAAAGAAAGTGCATGTGAAGAAGCAGGTTATAAACACTCAATAGATTCTTTGACAAAGCACGAAAATGAACAAAAGGAATTATTGCCAAAACTGGAAATCCTTCCCAAAAACAGTCTCAGAAACCCTGTAGTTGAAAAAATTCTCAATCAAATGGTCAATGTCATCAATGCCATCATAGATGAATACGGTAAACCAGATGAAGTCCGCATCGAACTTGCCAGAGAATTGAAAAGAAGCGCTAAGGAAAGGGAATCGATGACCTCGAACATCAATAAATCAAATATTGAACATGAAAGGATCCGTTCATTATTGATCAATGAATTTGGACTCAGGCATGTGAGCCGGAATGACATCATCAGGTATAAATTGTATGAAGAACTGGAATTCACTGTTAATAAAACGCTGTATTCAAATACATATATCCCGCGAGAAAAACTTTTTAGCCACGAGTTCGATATAGATCATATCATCCCTCAATCCAGATTATTTGACGACTCATTTTCAAACAAAACGATTGAGTTAAAGGATGTTAATATAAAAAAAGGTAATCAAACAGCTATTGACTTTGTTTTACAGGAATATGGTGAACAGGAATTGGGTCAATACCATGCACGTTTGGACAACATGCTGAAGAACGGGAAAATTTCACCAGTGAAATACAAAAAGCTTAAGATGAAGGGTAGTGAAATTCCCCAGGACTTCATCCAAAGAGATATCCGGGATACTCAATACATCGCTAAAAAAGCAAAGGCCATGTTGGAGACCATAGTCAGAAGCGTGGTATCCACCACAGGTTCCATTACGGACAGACTCAGACAAGACTGGCAACTGATAGATGTCATGAAAGAACTCAACTGGCAGAAATATGATAAGCTGGGGTTGACCGAAGTGTTTGAAAATGAAGAAGGACACCAGATTCGGAGAATAAAAGACTGGACCAAAAGAAATGATCACCGGCATCATGCCATGGATGCATTGACAGTGGCGTTTACGAAAAGAAGTCATATACAGTATTTGAATAATCTGAATGCCAGGAGCGATAAATCTTCCAGTATATATGGAATTGAAGCTAAAGAATTGGACAGGAATGAAAAGGGTAAACTGCTGTTCAAGCCGCCTATACCGGTAAAAGAATTCAGGGCAGAAGCCAAAAGTAACCTCGAAAGCATTTTGGTTTCGATTAAGGCAAAAAACAAGGTCATGACCAATAATGTCAACAAGATCAGAAAACATGGCGGTCATGAGTCGGTAGTTCAACTCACTCCCAGAGGTCAATTGCATAATGAAACGATCTATGGAAGCAGACTGGAATACGTGACTAAGACGGAGAAAGTGAATGCCGGATTTGATATGGAAAAAATACAGTCCGTTGCGAACAAAAAATACAGGGAAGCCTTGATGAAACGCTTGGAACAATTTGAAAATGATCCAAAACTTGCTTTCACAGGGAAAAACAGCATTACAAAAAATCCTGTTTGGATCGATGATATGCGAACAATAAGCGTTCCCGAAAAAGTGAAACTTGCCACTTTGGAAAACATGTATACGATCAGAAAGGAAATCTCAAAAGACCTTAAGATCGAAAAAGTGGTGGATAAAAAAATCAGAAAGATTTTACAGGAAAGACTGGATAAATATCAAGGTGATGCCAATAAAGCTTTCAGCAATCTGAATTTCGATCCGATTTGGCTGAATGAAGAAAAAGGGATCAGTATCAAGCGCGTTACCATAAGTGGTGTCTCCAATGCAGTTGCGCTCAGGGCGCGCAAAGATCATCTGGGCAACAAGATCATGGATGAACAGGGATTGAGTTTACCTGTTGATTTTGTGAGTACCAGCAATAATCATCATGTAGCTATATTTAAAGACGGTAATGGTAATTTGCAGGAACATGTTGTATCCTTTTTTGAGGTGGTGGAAAGAGTCAGGCAGGACTTGCCTGTCATCGATAAACACTTTAATGAAGATGAAGGATGGCAGTTTTTATTTTCTATGAAACAGAACGAATATTTTGTATTTCCGAATGAGCAAACCGGATTTAATCCTATTGATAAGGATCTTTTGGATGAGAACAATTATCCTGCAATCAGTCAGAATTTATTCAGGGTGCAAAAAATATCAACAAAAAACTATATGTTCAATCACCATCTTGAGACAAAAGCAGTTGATGGGGAAATGTTAAAGAATAAAAAGCAGTTAGTAGATATTACTTTTAAATCAATTAGAACCCCTGCAAATTTGGAGGGAATTGTAAAGATTCGAATTAATCATATTGGTAAAATTATTTCTGTTGGCGAGTATTAGGTTCATTTTTATTTAGATTCAGTACAAATATCACAAATTCAATAGTTTAAGGGTCATTATTGATTTTCAGGCAAGCATTTTGCTGTATTAAAAAAGGAAGTAAACCTTGCCTGTGTTATGATCAAACAAACCCTTTATTTTGGTAACCCGGCTTATTTGAGTCTGACCAATAAGCAATTGGTCTGGAAATCTGCGGAGAATAATCAAGATAAAAAAATTCCGGTATTTCTCAGGCAGGAAACGGAAAGAACGATCAATATCGAAGATGTTGGTTTTATTATACTGGATCACAGTCAGATCACTTTGACACAACGGCTGATGTCTGAATTGATGGAATGCAATGTTGTATTAATGACCTGTGATCCATCGCATCACCCCAATGGATTATTTCTGGCTTTGAATGGAAATACATTGCTGACAGAACGGCATCAGACACAGGTGACCGCTTCCATTCCATTGAAGAAAAATTTATGGGCACAGATCATTACCCGGAAAATATACAATCAGGCTTGTTCGCTGAAGCTTTCTACCGGGCTAACAGATGAATACAGATATCTGGCTAAATTGTCAAAAACGGTCAAAGCGGGAGATTTGACCAACAGAGAAGCCATGGCCGCATCTTTCTACTGGCCACGGTTAATGCCTGAACTTGGAGGTTTTATCCGTATGAGAGAAGGTTTTCCTCCAAATAATTTTTTCAACTATGCCTATGCCTTGCTTAGGGCTTCTGTTGCAAGAGCCATTGTTTCCACCGGTTTGATTCCGAGTTTGGGGCTTCATCATAAAAATAAGTACAATGCATTTTGCCTGGCAGATGATATGATGGAAGCTTTCAGGCCGGCGGTGGATGCCGAAGTGGTTAAAATCATCAGAAAACATGGAGCTGATCGTGAATTGGATACAGAACTAAAGAAAGATTTACTTGGTATTTTGACGATGGATGTAAAAATGGAAAAGGATAAAAGTCCGTTGATGGTCGCATGTACAAGATCTGTGAGGTCTTTATACAACTGTTTTGAAGGCAGTACGAGGAAATTATTGTTGCCGGGATTGATCATGGAATAGGTTAATTGAAATTTTTATTCATTTGAAATGCAAGACAGGATAAGCGCATACAGGGTTATGTGGTTGATAGTTTTATATGATTTGCCAACCAATTCCAAAAAGGAAAGGAAGGATGCAGCCAGGTTTCGAAAAGAGATCATGGCCTATGGTTTCAAAATGTTTCAATTCAGTGCATACATCAGACACGTTTCGAGCAGAGAACATGCGGATGCATGTAAAAAAAGCATCAGAAAAATTCTTCCAAAGGAAGGATTTATCGGAATGTTGGAGATCACGGATAAGCAATTTGAAAAGATGGAATTATTTTATCAACTGGTGAAAAAACCGGTTCCCAATGCACCAATCCAACTCACTTTATTCTAAATTTCGTTTTCATTCATAGGCTAAATAGAAATAAAAAAATCCTTCATTAAGAAGGATTTTTTTATATTGAATAACGGATTTTCTATTTCATTTATCGTGTTAAAGCCTTTATTTACAAGGGTTTCAGCATCATCAGCTAGAAAACCCTATTTCAAAGATACATACTGAAAGCAATTCACAACTTCCCAAACAATAAACCTATTAACGTATGGCTAGAAAACCCTATTTCAAAGATACATACTGAAAGCAATTCACAACTGCGAAAGAAAAGTACTTAAAATGGTACTTGCTAGAAAACCCTATTTCAAAGATACATACTGAAAGCAATTCACAACTTTCTTTTACAAGCCTATGTTTTGCAATAAGCTAGAAAACCCTATTTCAAAGATACATACTGAAAGCAATTCACAACCCACTTACGGTAATTATAACATTGCAATTGGCTAGAAAACCCTATTTCAAAGATACATACTGAAAGCAATTCACAACCAACGGGAAGTTGTTGGGTTTAACCTGCCCGCTAGAAAACCCTATTTCAAAGATACATACTGAAAGCAATTCACAACCCTTTAGGGGAACACACATTCAACTATCCGCTAGAAAACCCTATTTCAAAGATACATACTGAAAGCAATTCACAACAAAGCGAGATCGACAGTCAGGCATTCAGCGGCTAGAAAACCCTATTTCAAAGATACATACTGAAAGCAATTCACAACCCACACGCTGACACAGTAGTCAGTTACCGTGCTAGAAAACCCTATTTCAAAGATACATACTGAAAGCAATTCACAACGAATAAAGGGTTCTATAACCAATTGCAATAGCTAGAAAACCCTATTTCAAAGATACATACTGAAAGCAATTCACAACTGCGATGATGAATGTTTTGAATTTGACCCGGCTAGAAAACCCTATTTCAAAGATACATACTGAAAGCAATTCACAACCGCCAGTTGGGTGTTCTGATCTTCATATCAGCTAGAAAACCCTATTTCAAAGATACATATTGAAAGCAATTCACAACAGCTGCCAGTGATGACATTTTACTATTTCAGCTAGAAAACCCTATTTCAAAGATACATACTGAAAGCAATTCACAACGACGCAACTTGACTGTTATATGGAACTTTGGCTAGAAAACCCTATTTCAAAGATACATACTGAAAGCAATTCACAACCATCTTGTCGCCTGTTTGATTTAATAGTATGCTAGAAAACCCTATTTCAAAGATACATACTGAAAGCAATTCACAACTTGCACACCGGGCAATTTGTAGCCGTTTGAGCTAGAAAACCCTATTTCAAAGATACATACTGAAAGCAATTCACAACAGATTGTGTCAAATTAGTGGATTGGAACATGCTAGAAAACCCTATTTCAAAGATACATACTGAAAGCAATTCACAACTTCAACAAAGCGAGTAAAAGAAAAAGACATGCTAGAAAACCCTATTTCAAAGATACATACTGAAAGCAATTCACAACAACTTCGACAGTAATTAAATGATCTGTATTTTTCCATTGAGATATGTTTTGATCTTTATATGGATTGGTTTGAGCGTTTAGCAAAAAGAAAAAGGGTTGCGTCAAAGCAACCCTTATTATTTTCAGCATTCGCTTGTGCTGATCACATATTTTTGACGATTTCCCGACCGAATTCAGAGCAACTCAATCTGGTCGCTCCATCCATAAGTCTTTCAAAGTCATAGGTAACTCTTTTGCTTTTGATGGCGCCTTCCACACCTTTGAGGATCAGGTCGGCAGCTTCATTCCAGCCCATGTATCTGAACATCATTTCGCCTGAAAGGATCACGGAACTTGGGTTGACTTTATCCTGTCCTGCATATTTGGGAGCGGTACCATGGGTAGCTTCAAAAATAGCAATTCCGGTGTCATAATTGATATTTGCACCTGGTGCGATCCCGATACCACCTACCTGTGCGGCCAAAGCATCAGAAATATAGTCTCCGTTAAGATTGAGGGTGGCGATGACATCGTATTCTGCCGGCCTGGTAAGAATTTGCTGGAGGAAGGCATCCGCGATCACATCTTTTATGATCAATTCCTGGCCATTATGATGGATGACCTGCCATGGACCGCCATCCAGGTCTTTACCCCCGTAGGCTTTTTTTGCCAGCGCATAACCCCATTCCTTGAATTTACCTTCAGTAAATTTCATGATATTACCTTTATGGACAAGGGTTACAGAGCTTTTATTTTGTGCCAGTGCGTAATCAATGGCGGCCCTGACAATCCTTTCAGTTCCTTCCTGTGACACTGGTTTGATCCCTAAAGATACGGTTCCAGGGAAACGGATGCCAGTAACTCCCATTTCATTGATCAGGAATGATTTAAGCTTTTCCAGTTCTTCTGTTCCATGCAGATACTCGATACCGGCATAAATATCTTCTGTATTTTCCCTGAAAATAATCATGTCTACCAATTCGGGATTTTTGACTGGAGAAGGAACCCCTTCAAACCACATCACCGGCCGAACACATGCAAACAGATCTAGTTTTTGCCTGAGTGTTACATTGAGTGATCTGAATCCGCCTCCGACGGGGGTTGTAAGTGGCCCTTTGATCGCAACGAGATAATTTTCAATATCTTCCAGCGTTTTTTCAGGGAGCCATTCACCTGTTTGCTCAAATGCTTTTTCTCCTGCCAAAACTTCGTGCCAATGGATTTTTCTACTTCCGCCATAAGCCTTTTCTACAGCGGCATCCAACACATGAACAGCTGCAGCCCAAATATCTGCACCTGTGCCATCTCCTTCAATAAATGGAATAATGGGGTCATTCGGTACCTGGATTTTTTTGTTTTTAATTGTGATTTTTGATCCCGACATGTTATAAGATTTAATATTAAAAAAAAAGCTACCTGGAATAATCCGGGCAGCTTTATCAATAAGTTCCGATGAAGTAAATCAATTACTCAGCGCTTGCTGCACCCCATTTCTTTTCTCTGTATGCAGCGCTCAAAATCATGTCCCTCCTGACTACAGAAGGTTTGGTGAATTGTTTCCTCCTTCTCAATTCTTTGATAACTTTAGTGGACTGAAACTTTCTTTTGTATCTTTTTAACGCTCTGTCGATCGTTTCATCATCCTTTACATTGATAATAAGCATATAATCAGATATTTTTATTTTTTAAATTGGTTGGCAAAGGTAAAAATATAATTGTGAATTTTCCAAAATTTTTTTTGAAAAGATGTGAATTAATCATTGAATTATCAAATTCGAGCTTTAAAATTCAATTTATCCATTCAATTCCGCCATTTACCAGCTTGATTTTTTGGCTTTTATATAATGATCCGACAGCTTTTTTGAAAACTTTTTTGCTCACTCCGAAGGCTGAATAGATCAATTCGGGAGAACTATTGTCATTGAAAGATAAAAATCCTTCATTTTCTATTAATTTTTCCAAAAGAATTTCTGAAAAATCCTTTACGGTACCATAACCGGATCTGTTCAGGCTGAGATCAATTTTTAAGTCTTCCCTTAGTTTTTTAATATAAGCTTTGGATTCAAAGCCAATTTTCACATCGGTGTTGTAAACCTCGCTGCTGTATAACATTCCTGTGAAGGAGTGATTGATGATCGCTTTCCAGCCTAGCGGAGTCAGATCATAAATCAAAATATCCACCTCATCTCCTTCATTGAATTCCGGTGGCTCCTTGGATAAAAATTTATGGATCTTTTGTGATGCTGCCAAACGGCCGCTTTCTTCGTCAAAATAGACGAAAAATACATAGGATTTTCCTACCATCAATGGATTTTTCTGCTCTTTGAAGGGAACAAAAAGATCTTTTTCTATATTCCATTTGAGGAATGATCCGAACTTGCTGTTGGAAGCGACTGTAAGCAATGCGAATTCCCCAACCTGCGCTCTGGGTTTCAATGTAGTAGCGATCAGTCGTTCTTCTGAATCGAGATATAAGAAGATGTCTACTTCCGATCCTATCTCATGGTTGTCAGGAACATACTTTGAAGGCAGCAGTATTTCACCCAATTCTTCGCCATCGAGGTAAACCCCGAAAGGAACTTCTTTGACTATCTTTAAACGGTTGTACCGCCCTATTCCAATCATATTTGTTTTTTTTGCCGTTAGCTATTCACCGGCTTTTTGTTTTAATCTGGAAATCTCTTTGTTGAGGGATTCGATCAGCAATTCCTGCTTTTCATTTTCTTCCCTGCAATTGTCCAGCTTGGTTTCAAGGGTTTTTAATTCCAGTTCTTTCAATTCCGCTTCACCGGAAACCACGTTGTCAGTTTTAGATTCAGTGGTACCGTTTTCTGAAGGCTCCACAGCTTCTTTGGAATCATCATTTCCAATATGAAAAAAATCTTTTGCCTGCTGTATAGGGTCATGCCCGTTGTAATAGGAAGCTCCCATATATGCCAACGGTGCCGCCAAAATAAAGAAAAAGAAAAACTTAGCGCAGCCTGTTAGTTTGTATTTTGTTGCCATTGAATTTTGATTTTTTGCAAAGCTAATAAATAGTGCTTATAATGAATAATGGACGGTAAAGGGAATTTTAAATCAGGATTTACTTTTATTAATTCTTTTATGCTAATCGGAGAAAAATTGAATTTTCAAACACGATCATCTTAGTTTTTAAAAATACTTTAGTTTGAGTCTGCTCCGAAAAGTATTCATCGCCACGAATGCACCTATAGATACATATCCTTCAAATACTTGTAGTCAGCAATATAGTATGTTATAAATTTGAATCTACTCCGAAAAGTCTTTGCCCCCTAAATCCCTGCTGACGTTTTCAGTCTGTACATGCCAAAAGGGAACTTTTAATTTGTTGGTTTTCAATCGTTTCCCTTTAGTCTTGTGCTGATCTTTGACGTCAGTAGGTTGGGGTAAAAAACGATTGAAAATCAACAAATTGGACTTTTATGAGCAGCCTCAGGATTGTAATCCAACCCGAAAATTGTAAAAACCAATTTTTAAAGCCTTGTATCTGATCACCAGCCGCCGCCGGCGCCACCACCGCTGAATCCACCGCCACCGAATCCGCCGAATCCGCCGCCACCACCACCGAATCCGCCACTACCACCGCCGAATCCGCCACCGAATCCGCCAAAGCCTCCGAGACCACCAACGCCCCAACCGCCTCTTCTGGTTGTTTTATATTTGCCCCGGTCTGTGTATCCTCCGCCTGTTTCGCCACAATCTCCCCGTTTCACACATCTGAACAATGCAATGATGATAATGAAGAGTATTATAAAAAAGATCACAAAAGCTACCACAAGTCCCGGACCGGGGTTGATGTTTTGTCCGATACCTAGCCCGGTAAATTCACCGCTACCAAGCGACATGATCGCTGAACTTGCTTCATCCAGTGCCTGATAGTATTGCTGTTGCCTGAAATTGGGAACAATGATATTTTCAATGATCCTTTTGGCCATAGCATCCGGAAGAAAGCCTTCAGTTCCACTTCCAGTCTGAATAAAGACCTGTTTGTCTTCAAAAGCTACATAAATCAGGATCCCGTTGTCTTTGTCTGACTGTCCGATACCCCATGTCTTCGCCATCCGGTAAGTATAATCAAAGATCTCTTCCCCTTCTGTGCTTTGTTCAATGACGACAGCGATTTGCGTGGATGTAGAATCATTATAGGCTACCAGCTTATTTTCAAGTTGTTGGATTTCTCCCGCATCCAGTAAACCGATGAAATCGCTCACCAGTCTGCCAGTGGGTTGAGGCAATTCTTTTGCCATGGTCAAATGAGCAATGAAGCTCACAAGCACCAGCACGATTGTTTTAAGCATAGCTGATCTCATCCGGTAGTTCATTTATGTCGTTATCCTGATAGGGAAAATGCTCCTGAAGCTTCAACCCGATTTTTTCTATATTGGAACTCAATCCTTCCACAATGTTTCCAGACCTGAAATGACCTTTCAGATCTTCTACGATATCATCCCAAAAATTTTCAGGTACCACATCATTGATCCCCTTATCTCCAAGGATCGCAAATTGTTTTATGTCCGGTACAATAAAAATCAACACCCCGTTTTTCATGGCGGTTTGATCCAGTTTGAGTGTTTTGAACGCCTTTAGCGCCGCATCGATCACAGGAACCTTGATCTTTTTTTGGAAATGGACACAAATCTCACCTGAAGTATTCAATTCAGCTCGCCTGATGCTCTCGATCAACCGGTTTTCATCCTCTTTTTCAATGAATTTTCTGGGATAAAACATAATCTAGAATTTTACTTCAGGAGCTTTTTCTGCACCTTCAGCTGCTTCAAAAGTCTGTTTGGAGGAGAAACCGAATAATTTGGCAAAAAGTACGCCCGGGAATCTCTTTACAGCTTTATTATATATAGTTGCTTCGTTATTGAATTCATCACGGGCTACTTTGATCCTGTTTTCAGTTCCTTCCAGTTGAGCCTGCAGTTCCAGAAAGTTTTGATTGGCTTTCAGATCAGGGTATTTTTCAACGGTAACCAACAGCCTTGAAAGTGCGCTGGTCAGGCCTTGCTGGGCTTCCTGAAACTGAGCCATATTCTCAGCGGTCATGTTTTCAGCATTGATCGTTGTTTGCGTTGCTTTGGCGCGGGCGTTGACAACTGCTTCCAGAGTTTCACTTTCGTGCGCAGCATAACCCTTCACTGTGTTTACCAGGTTAGGGATCAGGTCAGCTCTTCGCTGGTAAGAACTTTCAACTTTAGCCCAGGCATTATTTACATTCTCTTCTTTATCAACGAAGCCGTTATAAGAACTGCAGCCCTGGAAAAAAATCAATATTCCGACAATAATCAATACAATCGCTGTGGTGTTTTTCATATTTAAAACATGTTTTAGTGATCAATAAAATTAAATGCTATTTATAAAAGTTACAAAAAATATAATTTTCCTTTTTTTAGAGTTCGTTTTGCTATCAAAAGTTGCTAAAACCGAGTTCAAAGGTACACTAAAGATTTTAACTTTGCCTGAACAGGATAATAGTCAAACCTTTTTTTTGAATTAATAAATCTGTATTTAGCATAAAAAGTTCAAAAAATTCAGATATTCGCGATGAATAGATCTTATTATTATACCAATTTATTTTTTTTCGGGATTAAGCCATGAGTATAACAGGAAGAGTATCTGACCGTTTTTTATATCTGCAGGGTCAACACCTGGTGCTGAAGAGTTGGGTGGTCTCATCTGTCCTTTTTTTAAGTTTATGCCTACGTATGTACGGGCAACAGACTTTTCAAAATTCGTTGTTTTACCTCGATCCTTATGATATGAACCCTGCTTACATAGGAATAGATGATCGGATCAGTATGGTGGCAAGATACCGTCAGCAATGGATGGGACTGGAAGGAAGTCCCGGGTTTGCCAGATTCAATATACATGTTCCGCTCCGGGATTATCATGCAGGTTTTGGTCTAAAACTGGCAAGCGAAAGTATAGGTGTCATGGAAGATTTTACGCTGAGTTTTTCGGGTAATTATTACGTTGAAACTTATTTCGGAGCCATTTCTGCGGGTATTCGGGGTGGTTTTTCAGGGAAAAACATAGATGGTTCAAAATTGGTAAGTGCAACCGGGATTTACGGATCAGATCCGATTGATCATCAGGACAATTACCTGTCAGAGATCAGGGCAGGAGAATTTTTTCCTGTTTTGGGCTTTGGTCTGAATTTTTTTTCAAATAAATTGGAAATAGGAACGGTATTTGATTACTATCCGGTGGTGAGTAAACGGATTGACAAATTTCTGTGGAAAAATCAGCCGATGATTACCTTCCATGGAAAATATTACTTACCTTTGGTTCCTCACTTCAGGATGGAAGCATTCTGGATGTTGAAATCGGATCTGATCCAATATCAAAATGATGCCGGATTGCTGGCAGAATGGAGAGATCAGTTTTTTGCAGGGTTGACTTTAAAAGGCTTTAGCAGACTGATACCGGATGTTCTAAGTATCAGTGCAGGTGCTTACCTGGGTCATTCAATCAGCATTGCATACAATTATGAACTGGGTTTTTCCACCTTGAATCAGTGGGAGAACGGATCGCATGAAATCATTGTCAGATGGAGAATTGACAGTTTTTTTGGGGCAAAGAAAAAGGAACCCATTATTCACAGTCCCAGATTTTATGAATAGTATGATCCGATCAAAAAAAGGAGATGCATTCGCAAAATAGCTTTTACTTTTTTGCGTTGTATATATTATCGTAGAAGATTAACAAAATTTAAGAAAAATTTCACTATTTTTTTACTTTAACCGTGAATATGATATATTTACGGCCTTTTAAGTGCGTAGACGAAGATTATTAACAGATTGACTATGAAAAGAACAGCGAATTTACTAATGGGACTAGTATTAGTCACCTTACTTATCACATCTTGTGGTAAGAGAGAAACAGGCCAGTTGACAGGTGTTCAAGACCGTCCGGCCTGGAAAGGAATCAACCCTTACGGTATGGTTTATATCCCTTCTGGTCATTTGCATGTAGGGCAGAATGATCAGGATATGTTTTCTTCAAATATCCAAAAACCCAAGTCAGTTTCCGTAGTTGGATTTTTTATGGACGATACCGAAATTACCAACAACGAATACAGGCAGTTTGTTGAGTTCGTCCGCGATTCTGTTGCCCGGGTAAAATTGGATATGTGGAGAGAAGCAGATGATAAAGGCAATGAATATCTTGATAAAACCCAGGAAATCGATTGGAGCGATGATATGCTGGATGATATGTTTTATCAGGGTGACATGGCTTTTGACGGCAAACGCGAGTTTAACAATGAGTTGCTGATCTACAGGTATCAGTGGATAGACTGGAATAAAGCAGCTTCCAGAGCTGAAAAAGCAAGAACTTCCGTTATCAACAAGGAAGAAGTAGCTATTTATCCGGATACACTGAGCTGGGTCAGGGATTTTGCATATTCCTATAATGAGCCATTTGCAAGGAATTATTTCTGGCATCCAGCTTTTGATGATTATCCTGTAGTTGGCGTAGACTGGAAAATGACTAAAGCTTTCAATCACTGGAGAACCAAATTGTGGAATACCTATGAAGGAAATGGTGTAAATACGGAAGAATTCCGTTTGCCATTCGAAAGTGAATGGGAATACGCAGCAAGAGGTGGTCACGAATTGGCTGCTTATCCATGGGGTAGTTATTATGTCAGAAACGCAAAAGGTTGTCCTTTGGCCAACTTTAAGCCTATGAGAGGTAATTATGGTGAAGACGGTGGTATCATGACTGTTGTGGCGGATGCTTATTTTGCCAATGATTACGGTCTGTATAATATGGCTGGCAACGTAGCCGAATGGACTGAGTCAGCGTATTATGACTATTCATATCAAGCCGTACACGACCTCAATCCGAATATTACTTTCAATGCAAAGGATACTGACCCTGAAGCGTTGAAACGTAAAGTTGTAAGAGGCGGTTCATGGAAGGACATCGCTTATTATCTGCAAAACGGAACAAGAACGTACGAGTTCCAGGACAGTACAAAATCCTATATCGGTTACCGTTGTGCATTGACCTATCTGGGTCGTTCAATCAATGATTTTTAACCTGTTGCCCCGGTATATTGTACACAATGAATTAACTTAAATATTAACTTTTAAATTTTAATCAAATGAGTTTCGTACACACAAAAAGCTTTAAATACCTAAAAAATTTATTGATCGGTTTGGGAGCATCCGTAGTTATGATCGGTGCTTTGGGAAAATTGAACAACTACTCCTGGGGCGGATTGGCCATTACGGCTGGTTTGGCTACTGAAGCATTCCTTTTCTTCTTTTTAGGGATTATCGGACCTGACAAAGACTATTTCTGGGAAAAATTGTACCCGGGATTGGATAATGTTGGATCCAACATCGCGCCTTTAACAGCTGGTGATCTTGGAAAACCAACTGCAGGACCAAGAGGTCTGGATGCAAATGTAGTGGAAAACAACCTGAGCAGCATGCTTGAAGAATTGCAGGCAATGTCAAAAAGCCTGGGTTCACTGAAAGCTTTGCAGGAAGTTGACTTTTCAGAAACAGGCGACCAATTGAAATCCATGCATAACTTCTACACAAGAATGAATGATGCTATGGCAACCTTGAATGAAACTGTTGAAGATACAAAAATGTATAAAGAACACATGACAGCATTGAATAAGAATCTGACTTCATTGAATGCAGTTTATGGAAACGTTCTTTCAGCTTACAGAGGATAATTAACGCGATCTTTTGGGATTGTGAATTATATTTAATCACATAAAAATAATAATATTATGAGTATACCAAAGGAACCGCGGCAGTTGATGATCAACGTTATGTATATCGTATTGACCGCTTTGCTGGCATTGAACGTGTCAGCAGAAGTGTTCAACGCTTTCGATATGGTTTACGAAGGTCTCAGCAAATCCAGCGCAGCATTGGATCAACAAAATACAGCCATACCTGAGCAAATTAAAGCAAGGGCCAAAGCAAAACCTGAATATGCCAGGTATGCAGAAAGAGTGCCTACAGTTAGTCAGTATGGTAAAGAAATTACAACGTACATTGACGACATGATGATTTATCTGATCGACCAAAACGGAGATAAGGATGGTACGATCAGTGATGGTGACTATATCTTTATAGATGGTGTAAAAACCAAAAAATTCAAAGGAGAAAGAAATTTTGATATTGTAACCAACTACCTGATCAATCAAAAGAAGGGTCAGGAATTACATGACAAGATTTTGGAATATAGAGAAAAATTCCTCTCTTTGATAGATGAAAAGGACAGGGCTACTTTTGACGTCGGTTTGAATATCGACGATGAGACCTGGAAAAAGTCACATATGAGAAGAAATGACTGGGCTGACTTTACTTTCAGCCATATGCCATTGACTGCAACTTTACCTATTTTTGCAAAATTTAAGAACGATGCCAAATCTGCACAGGCAGCTGTATTAAATTATCTGCTTAGTAAAGTTGGGGGTGAAGATGTGGTTTTGGATAGATTTACTGTAATGTCATCACCCAAAAGATCTTATGTGATCAAAGGTGAAACATTTGAAACAGAAGTTTTCCTTAGTGCCTCTGCTTCTTCAGCATCCAACACTGGTGTTAGCATTTCTATCAACGGACAAAGAGTTGCGGTTGACCAGAATGGTGTTGCTATTTGGAAAGCTGCTGCAACCTCGCTGGGTAGAAAACCTTATACCGCAACAGTAAGCGTAACTAACCCTGTGACAGGAAAAACTGACAGTTATAAGAGAGATTTTGAATTTGAAGTTGGAGAACGTTCTGTTACCGTTTCTGCATCCAAAATGAATGTTTTCTATATTGGTGTTGAAAATCCGGTAGAAGTGGCTGCAGCAGGTATTTCCAGCAACGAATTGAAAGTATCCATGAGCGGTGGAGGTGGAGGAAGCATTTCCAGAGCATCAAATGGGTCATATAATGTGACTGTAAAGACTCCAACCAGACCTGGTGAATTTGCCAATGTGGTTGTCAGCGCACCTGGAGTGAATTATTCTTCTCCTTTCCGCGTAAAACCTATTCCGATCCCTGTTGCAAAACTGGGTGACAATTTAGGTGGTCAGATCAATGCCGGTGCTTTCAAAGCACAACGAGGTTTGATACCGACTTTGGAAGGTTTTGATTTTGATGCTAAATGTCAGGTTGAAGGATTCAGGATCGTAAGGGTACCAAGAAGAGATGACCCGAGACCAGCTGTGAATGCAGGAGGTTCTTATAAAAATGAAGCTCAAAATCTTGTTAATCAGGCAACTCCTGGTGACAGGTATTATTTTGAGAACGTTAGATGTAAATGTCCGGGTTGGCCGGCAGCAAGAGAGGTTAACTCTCTGACATTCCTTATTCAGTAACAGCGGAAGATTTTTTCCGGTTTTAATCTGTGAAATATAAAGATATTATTTAGGGGGACTGTTGAAATTTCCATGCATAAAATATTTTTTGGCATTGGTGTTTTAATATTGATTTTGAAGCCCTGTTAATTTATAAATGAAATTTGAAATGAAATTATTGTTGAAAGGTATATTGTCCGTTCTATTGGTGGGTTTTTTGACCTTTTCCTGGGCTCAGCGTGCTGACGATGTGATCAAAGAATCCAGTCAACCACTCAATGAGAAATATCTTGATGATATTGTGGAAAGAAAACTGACAATTGAGAGCAGGGTGGTTCCTTACGAACCATTGAGAGAAGCTGATGTGCCTTGGCAAAGAACTGTATGGCGGGTCATCGAAACCAGAGAAAAAATGAACATTCCTTTCAGACACCCTGAGAGATCTTTGTTCACAATTCTCAAAGAAAACATTGACAACGGAAATCTTATTCCTTTTGACGATGACAGGTTTACAAATCCGCTTAGTCAGGAAGCAATTGCAAGTCAGTTATACAAAATTGACACGAATACTGTTTATGATCCTGAAACTTATGAGGAGACCATTGAGATTACAACTACCGAAACCAATCCTGATGATATCAATCGATACAGGATTAAAGAGATCTGGTATTTCGACAGAAAACATTCTGTGGTGAAAGTCAGAATTCTGGGGATCTCTCCTTTGAAAGAAGAATGGGATCATGAAATGGGCGTGCTCAAATATGAGATTCCTTTGTTCTGGGTGTATTATCCGGAAGCAAGAGAATTGCTTGCTAAGGAAAAAGTTTTCAGCGATTTCAATGATGTATTCCCGATGACCTGGTATGATTTGTTTGAGACAAGATTTTTCTCAAGCTATATCATGAAGGCAAGTAATGTACTAGATCTGAGATTGGAACATATGTTCACAGGATACGAAGAAGCCGGTCTGGATGTTTTGCTCGAATCAGAAAAGATCAAGAGCGAATTGTTCAACTTCGAACATGATCTTTGGGAATATTGATCAATTGATATGATATTTTAAAAAGCTGGTGATTGATTCATCAGCTTTTTTTTTATTCCTTTCAGTTTTGAACCTATTTGCTGCTAAATGAGGAATTTTCCCTGCTTTAACGCACATAGCGAAATTATTTATACTATTTTGCGTTTGTTCAATACAGAGTGATCACAGTTAAAATTTGGATGACGGATTTTCATGTATTGGAAGATCAATACTTTTTCGTTCAATGATCCAGGTTTTAAAAGCAGGCCTTATTTCTTATCAAAGGGACAGCTTTGAAATTTCGCTCTCAAATGTTTTTTTTAAGATATTTGCCTAATGAAACTTCAAAAAAAAATAAAGATTTTTTCTTTTATCGTTATCACTGTTTTAACAGTGGGTTTTTCTGCTTGCTATAAGCCCGTTTATTACAATGGAAAAGAACCGGTTTTGAGTTTTTCTGTGGATACCATCCTGTTTGATACTGTTTTTTCTACCGTTGGATCAGCTACCAAAACACTGAAAGTGTATAATTCTTTGGACAAAACCGTGTTGTTGAAATCTGTATATCTGGCCAAAGGGCAAAATTCTAAATTTCGTTTAAATGTCGACGGAATTGCTGGAAAGGAAATAGATATGGTGGAAATAGCACCACATGATTCTATTTATGTTTTTGCCGAAGTTACCATAGACCCGTCACAGCCATTGTCTGCAAGTCCTTTTGTGGTGGAAGATGATTTGGTCTTTGATATGAACGGGGTGGAGCAAAGGGTAAAAATGCATGCCTGGGGACAGGATGCCAACTACCTTACCGGAAAGTCCAAAGGGAAGGTTTTTATTACGACTTGCGACATGGGAACCATGGTTTGGGATGACCCAAAGCCTTACGTCATATATGGCACGCTGTTGATCGATAGTTGTACCGTTCGGATCCCGGAAGGAACAAGGATCCACGTTCATGGCGGTTTTGCCAAATCCGAATCCGGTGTAGAGTATAATGACGGTCAGATCTATGTGCTGGAACATGGAAAACTTCAAGTCGAAGGAAGTTTTGAAAAGCCTGTAATATTTGCAACTGACAGACTGGAGCACAAATATGATGATATTTCAGGATTATGGTCCGGTATTTACATTTTGGCCGGCAGTAAAGGCAACAAAATACAGCATGCAGTGCTTAAAAATGCCAATATCGGGGTTTATGTCGATTCATTGGCAGAACTCAACATTTCATATTCGAAAATATTGCACAACATCACGGCAGGAATCTATGCCAGGCATGCCAAAGTGGAAGCCACCAATTGTCTGATCACAGATTCGGGTGCTTATGGGGTAATATTGAGTTATGGAGGTGAATATACATTTAAGTTTTGTACGATTGCAAAATACAGCGGTGAATCATCTGCGGTGGTATTGGGCAATCATCATTGTCTGGATGTTTTTTGTCAAACGGATCTGATCCATCCGGTCAAGGCTGAGTTTTACAATACCATCATCCATGGATCGAATGAAGATGAGATTTTATTTGACAACGGATGTTGGCCGGATTATTGCAACAATGCCGAAAATTTCCAATACAGTTTTACCAATTGCCTGTTTGTTGTGAAGGATTTGATTGGGCCAAAGTATTACCCGGACTTTTTTGATTATACACAGGATTGTCTCAATGGAGCCGGTGAAAACCCTTTGTTCATCGATCCGGATAAATATGACCTGAGACCTGATTCGCTTTCTATCGTAAGGGATAAAGGCATTCCATTGATGGGAATTGAATATGATCTGAAGGGAAATCTGCGGGATGGCGATCCGGATTTGGGGTGCTTTGAATACCGGCAGGAATAGTGTTTTAAGTATTATTAGATTTTTGAAGGCGGGAAATCGGATTTGACGGATGGAGCGGGTTTGCGCGTTGATCAGGTGATTTTTTATGTGTCTCGGAACAGGATTATTTCCAAGCGTTGTATGAAGTTTACGACTTAAGACAGATATGAGATGAAATATCATTTTGGAGTTCGAGTGAAATGAAGTTTGCTACTTCAGGAAGAAAATTTTAGGCAGAATTGTGATCGGACGGTGTTCAGGCATCGGGTCAGAGGGATACAAGTCTGAAGTTGCAAACTTCAGACAACGGGGGACAACGGAGAAATGAATAGAATACAGATATAGTTTCACCAAAGCAGAGTGGAAGAAAATTGTTGAAAACTGGAAATGAAAATTTAAGTCCTTTGAATTATTATTAAGTTATTTTGATTTTTCTCGAAGATCAATTTAAGCTAAGTTCATTTTTTTTCAGATCCAAAGTATTTCAGATAAAATGAAACTTTAAATGATAATAAGCTGTTTAAATAAAATAATCATATGAAAATGGACGGAATTTTTTATCTAACGGATGAACATAACAACAGGAAGTTTGTACAGATCGACCTTGAAAAATATGGCCAGATATGGGAGGATTTTTATGATGGCTTATTGTCAGAAACAACAAAAGGAGAAGAGACTTACCCATTGGCTGAAATTGTTGAAGCTCTTGAGAAAGATGGAAATCTGAAGAAATATGTATGAGGTCAAAATCAGGAAAACTGCTTTAAAACAGCTATCAAAAATTCCTTTAAAAGATGCACTGAGGTTATCTAAAGAATTACAAAAATTAGCAGTCAATCCTAGACCTGAAGGCAGTATAAAGCTCCTGGGCTTTTAAAATCAGTATAGAATCAGAATTGGAAATTACAGAGCAATTTACAGTATAGAGTATGAGGTTTCTATTGTAGAAATAACAAAAATTGGCGATAGAAAAAGTATTTACAAAAAAGAATAAAATTTATATCTGGATTACAAGTCGCAATGCATTTATTGATTGAAAAATATAAAAGTTGATTGAGAAAATCGAAAAATCTGTACCAATTAATCAACGCTCTTCCTCCTCGCCACCCGGACGAAAAGCAGCAAAACAAAACCTGTAATAAATAAAAAGGATAGCGACAGGACACTCATTCTCAAACCTCCGAAAATGTGATTGACCAGACCAAAAAGGAAGGTTCCCAGAATAATGGATACCTTAATGACTATTTCGTAAAAACTAAAATAGGAAGTCAGATCCTCGGGATGATCGTCCACGAGTTTGGAATAGGTGGATCTGGATAAGGACTGAATGCCTCCCATGACCAGACCTACCAGGCCGGCGATCAGGTAAAACTGGGTTTTGCTTTCTACCAGAAAAGCAAGAACAGTGATCACTATCCAGATCAGGATTTGCAGGAGCAAAGTCCTTTTATTTCCCATCCACCTGGATACCCAGGCAAAAATGTAGGCCCCGAATATGGCGATAATTTGTAGCAATAATATGACGATGATCAGTTCGGTAGTTTCAAATTTCAATTCCTCTCTGGCAAATACAGATGCCAAATAAATGACGGTCTGCACGCCCGCGCTATAAAAAAGCATGGAAAACAGGAATAAACTCAGGTTTTTACTCTGCCTTAATCTGTTGAAAACCAATACGATCTCCTGGAATCCTTTCAGGATCATGGAACGAGTGATGGCTCCTTTCTGACCTTTGGGCAGTCTGTTGAAAGTGATCTGGGAAAAGCCCAGCCACCATATTCCCACAAAAACAAATCCGAGCCGGTAGGGTAGGTTGCTGAATTCAGGCATGCCGAACCATTGCGGTTTTTGTGAAATGAACAGTATGAGCAACAACAACAAAACACTGCCGATATATCCCAAAGCATATCCTTTGGCACTGACACGGTCATACTGATCCGGTGTCACGATCTCTGGCAGATAAGCATTGTAGAAAACCTGACCGCCGGCAGCGCCGATCGTTGCAATGGCAAACAGTCCGGTTCCTAGCCAAAGAGTTGCATCTCCGGTGAACAAAAACATGCCGGCACAGGCAATGGCCCCCATGGTAGTGAAAAATTTCAGAAAAAACATCCGCTTTCCTCCAAAATCCGCAATTCCGGACAAAAAAGGAGATAGTATGGCAATGATCAGGTAACTCAGGGAAACCACATAGGAATACAACGAACTGTTACTGACTGAAAAATCCCCGAACAACCTGATATCACTTCGTGTAACGGAGATAAAATAAACCGGGAATATGGCGGTTGCAATTACCAGGTAATAGGTAGAATTGGCCCAGTCGTATATGGCCCAACCATTGATGACTTTTTTATCGTTTTTTGGCATAAGCAATTTTATAAGTGCAAGATAAGGATTCCTGCCAGACTGAAGAGAAATTCAACCAAATATTATTTTGAATACAAAAATCTTTATGTTAGCTTTTTTTATCTGTACGCTTTTGTATCTTTCGCAATATTTTAAAGAAATGAATATATTAATTCTATCCAGAAATCCCGCTTTATACAGTACTCAAAGCCTGGTGCGAGCAGGCGCTTCAAGAGGACATTTCATACAAGTGTATGACCATTTCTATTGTGATTTTTACATTGAATCCGGCAATATGAAAATCTATCACAACGGATATCAGGTTAATGGCATACATGCGATCATCCCAAGAATTGGCGCTTCTGTCACCGATCTGGGTTCATTGCTGATCAGGCAATTTGAAAGTATGGGAATCTATTCTTCCCTATCATCAGACAGTTTGCTCAAAGCACGGAATAAATTGTCCGCTCTTCAGATCCTTGCAGCAAGCGGCATTCCGGTGCCAAAGACCATTTCCACAGCATACTCCGAAGATCTGAGCGGATTTTTGTCCCTGATTGATGACTACCCGCTGATCATTAAACTGGTCAACAGTACCCATGGTATAGGTGTGGTAAAGGCTGCAACCAGAACTGATGCCGTGGCGATCATGGAGGCATTCATTCAAATGAAAGGCAGGGCTTTGGCTCAGGAGTTCATCAGAGAATCTGAAGGCATTGATATCCGGTCATTTGTCGTTGGAAATAAAGTAGTTGCTTCGATGGAGCGTCGTGCACAGGAAGGTGAATTCAGATCCAATCTGCATCGTGGCGCGGAAGCCGTCAGTATTGAATTGACACAGGAAGAAATCGACATCAGCCTGCAGTCTGCTAAAGCACTAGGATTGAACATTGCAGGTGTAGATCTGCTTCGTTCAAAACATGGTCCGGTGGTCATTGAAGTCAACGCATCACCCGGTTTGGAAGGGATAGAAGGTGCTACTGGTGTAGATGTGGCCATGGAAATTATCAAATTCTTGGAGAAACAGGTTAAAGAATGATATTCTGATGATCCAATGATCTGATTTTCAAATGATCTGCTGATTTGATGGTGAAAAGACCTGCTGAACTGATGTTGATATGATCAGTGAATTCTTGTCAATGCCTGAGGCAAACAACCCGACCGAATCAACAAATCAAAAAAATGAACAAAACCTTGCTATGAAAATTCATAACACTGAGATATCCGAACCTGGTTATACCAAAGTGAAGATCAGGGTGGGAAATTTGCCATCGGGCAATGAGATCAATATCTTTGCCCATGTATTTCATTCCGGGAAGCCAGGCAAAACAGGATTGATCCTGGCAGGTATACACGGTGATGAGATCAACGGGGTTGAGATGTTACGAAGAAGCATTGACATGAAATTATACGAAGGATTGATCAGTGGAACAGTGATCGTGATACCTTTGCTCAATATTTTTGGGTTTATCAATTTTAGCAGAGAAGTGCCGGACGGAAAAGATATCAACCGGAGTTTTCCAGGCAACAGCAATGGCTCCCTTGCAGCACGTGTGGCCAGAAAATTTACTAAAACCATTTTGCCCTTAGTCGATTTTGGTATTGATTTTCATACCGGGGGTGAAAGCAGGTTTAACTATCCTCAGGTTCGGTTTTCACCAAATGATGATCGTGCAAAACTATTGGCTGAAGCGTTCAACGCACCTTTTACGATCGCTAAAACCAAACTTCCGAGGACGTTGCGCAAAACTGCTTTTGATTTGGGTAAACCGGTGATCGTTTTTGAGGGTGGTGAGTCCAAAAGACTGGATGGATTCGCTATGGAGATCGGTATAAAAGGTATCAGAAATGTCCTGATCCATGAAAAGATTTTGGATGGAACCCCTGAACAAGTCAGCAAATCGGTCAATATTTTGCGAAGTGATTGGTTGCGTGCGCCTGAAGCGGGCTTATTTGTCTGGAGTAAACGTTCAGGTGTTTTTATTCAAAAAGGTGATCTTCTGGGAGAGATCAATGATGTATATGGAGCTAAATCGACCCTGGTGAAAGCTACGAGCGAAGGATATATTATTGCGCACAACAATGCACCAGTTGTCAATGCCGGAGATGCACTTTTTCATATTGGTTACGAAATTTAATCCAATCATTTTGAGAAAAATTATAATAATATTCTGGCTGGTTCTGACAGGACTCTGTAACGTGAGCGGCCAATCTGCTGACAAACTGATCCAGGAACTCAGGACATCCTCTGCTTTGAGGGGAAGCGTTCTGGGTGTACAAATTGTCAAACTGGATTCCGGTAATCCGGTTTTATCTTTTCAGAGTGAAACACGGATGATGCCTGCTTCTACTCAAAAACTCCTGTTCACGCTCGCTGCTCTAGACCAGTTGGGAGCTGACTACGTTTTTAATACAAAATTGTTTATTTCGGGTAAAATTAGTAGTTCAGGAACGTTGAAAGGCGATTTCCTCATTTCATCAAGTGGTGACCCGGGTTTTGCTTCTAACCGGGGCAATGCAAAAATGAATGTCGACCTGGTTTTTCAAACCATTCATAAAACCCTTAATAAATTAGGTGTTAAACAGATAGATGGAAATCTGGTTTTGCAGGTTCAAGATGGTGCTGAGGCCGTGGCAGGGAGTTGGCATTGGGAAGATCTGAGTAATTATTACGGTGGAGGTGCCTGGGGATTTAATTTTATGGAAAATGAATATTCCGTATATTTTAAGCAGCATCCAAAAGTTAGCCAACTTTGTCAGATAGAAAAGGTTGTTCCGGAAATTCCCGGACTAAAACTGACATCCCGGGTGTTTTCAGGTCCTCCGGGAAGTGGTGATCAGGCTTATATCATGGGTGGGCCTGAAGAACTGACCAAAACCATTGTTGGTACGATACCTGCAGGAAAGGCTTCATTCAGGGTCAAAGGAAGCATTCCGGATCCACCTGTTGCTTTTTTGCGTATGTTAAAGGTTTTTCTGGATAGAAAAGGCATACAGTCTGGAGGAATGAAAATCCGTTATGGCAAGCCACCGGTCGAAAGGCTGGTTGGAAAATTCTCTTCCAGGCCTCTCCGGGACCTGGCCAGAGACTGTAATTTTCACAGTATCAATCTGTATGCGGAAAGCTTTGGAAGGGCTATGTTGCAGGCAAAGCAAATTGAGACATTGACTGGCTATCCCAGCCCTCAAGAGTGGAAAAAACTTTTTGAAGTTTACCCTGTTGGGATGGAAGACCTGCAAATCAGGGATGCGTGTGGTCTGTCTGAAGGAAATCTGATAACTCCTGACATATTGACCCGGTATATTGTTATGTTTCATAATAAATTGGGAATGAGCCAATTGAAGTACGTTTTACCACGTGCAGGTATGGAAGGAACTGTCAAAAGTTTTTTGGAAAATCAGCAGATAGGACAGCATATTTGGCTCAAAAGTGGATCCTTAGAAGGTGTTTTGAATTACACGGGCATTTACAGATCAGCGGCTGATAGCAAATATTATGCTTTTGCCATCATGGTCAATCACAGCATCGCTCCTCAGAAAGATGTCAGGAAGTCACTGGAGCAGTTTTTAGTCAGGGCAATGAATAGCCGATTCGACTGATGTTTTTGAAACTTTGTTTAAGTTATGGAGGCATGCGATGACCTGAGTTGATTTTTTAAAAGGATCATTCAGATTTGTTTTTAAAAAATCTTGTTAACTCTTTTTAATAGACCCATCCGATCTGTACGTCTATCAAAATGAAGTATACTTTCGGTCAATTTGTTTTATTCACTTTCTTTTACTTCCGATTATTATAGTAATTTTGGTGGATTGAAAGTGAATTTAAAGTAGAATTGATTGTTTATGAATCGAATATCGTGGTGGATGCGGGTTTTTATAGCGATTTTTCTTTTTGCAGGTTTAAATTCCTGTAAAGAGAATGACGCTGTTAAAACAGAACAAAATACATTATCGGAAAATACGGTGGAAGATCCAGTGATCCCAGTGAAGCCCAACATTAACAAAGACAGGGATATATGGCAAAAACCCAGTATTGTCCTGGACCTTTTGGGTGATCTTTCTGATAAAACTGTTGCCGATATAGGGGCAGGCACTGGATATTTTACTTTCCGAATCGCGCTGAAAGCCCAAAAAGTCATTGCCATAGACATTGACACCTTTTCCCTGGAACTGATCAACACATTCAAAAGGAATCTTCCACCTGAATTGCAGGGGAAAATTGAAACCAGACTTGCAGACCCCGATGATCCTCAACTAGAAAAGGAAGAGACTGATATCATCGTGATCATCAATACCATCTCAGAGATATCGGAAAGGAAAGATTATCTTAAAACGCTCCTGCCTGGATTGAAAAAAGGAGGAAAACTGGTTATTGTTGACTATAAACTAAAAAAATTGCCCATTCAGGAAGCGCCTCCACAGGAACAAAGGGTGCCTTTGAATATTTTAGAAAATGAACTGGCCCAGATCGGTTACGATCCCGTGATTTCTGACGATACTTCACTGGATTACCAGTACATCGTTTTTGCCCATAAAAAATAGAGATGACAATCAAACAGGGTGTTTTCGGTCAAAAATCAACCATATCCTGCTTATTTATTTACGATCAGTTCGTCTCTTCCCGGTCCTACAGACACAAAAGCTATGGGTGTTTGGAGCGCTTCGATCAAAGAAGACAAATAAGATTTGGCAAGTGATGGCAATGCCTGAATGCTGTTTGCTTTTGAAATATCTCTGTTCCAACCCGGAAAAGTCTTGTAAACAGGTACAATCGGAAACGCATCCAGATCGAAGGGAATTTCCTGATGGTCTTTACCCTCATAATGATATGTGGTGGCAACTTTGATCTCTTCAAAAGAGCTGAGTACATCCAGTTTTGTCAATGCCAGTTTGGTCACTCCGTTGATCATAATGGCATATTTAAGAGCAGGAATATCCAGCCAGCCGCACCTTCTGGGACGCCCGGTCGTAGCCCCGAATTCATGACCTGTTTTCTGTAGTTGGTCTCCATCCGCATCGAACAGTTCAGTGGGGAATGGACCACTTCCGACGCGTGTAGTATATGCTTTGGTGATGCCTATGACTTCCCCGATCATGGATGGAGCCACGCCCAAACCAGTACTCACACCTGCAGTGATCGTATTGGAAGAAGTGACATAGGGATAAGTTCCGTGGTCGATGTCGAGCATGGTGCCCTGAGCTCCTTCAGCGAGTACCCTTTTACCTGCTTTCAGTTGGGCATTGATGTAATAATCTGTATCGACAAAAGCATAAGTGGACAATTTTTCAATATTTTCAAACCAACTTTGCTCCAGTTCTTCAAAATTGAACTGATCCACTTTGGGTAAGGATTGAAGGATATGAAGGTGTTTTTGCTTCAACGTTTCATATTTTTCCTTAAAACTCGGCAATTCGATATCACCAACCCTCAGACCATTCCTTCCTGTTTTATCCATATAGCTGGGGCCGATACCTTTAAGAGTAGAACCGATTTTGAATTTTCCTTTACTAAGTTCGGTTGCCGCATCGATCCATTTATGAGTAGGCAATATCAAATGCGCTTTTTTAGAGATCAGGAGCTTATTCTTAACATCTATTCCCTGATCCTCAAGACTCCGGATTTCCCGGATGAGGATCGATGGATCAATCACGACTCCATTGCCGATGACATTGATGATATGGTCTCTGAAGATGCCAGAAGGCATGATGTGAAGCACGGATTTTTTGCCATCTATGATAATGGTATGTCCGGCATTTGGACCACCCTGGAATCTGGCAACTATGTCGTATTGGTTTGACAGGTAATCCACGATTTTCCCTTTGCCTTCATCGCCCCATTGCAGGCCCAGAATTACATCTACTTTCATTTATGCTTGTTTCAGTTTTCCTCAAATCACGATTTTCTCCTGTTTTGGATAATTTGAAATCGACTTTAATGTGATATCAGGTATTAAAAAAAACACAAATATATCAAACCGGACAAGTAATTCAAAGATTCATACCGGATATTCATTTTTTATCTTATAAAGCAGGAAATTCAGACCGCAACGAATGAGGAATTGATGATTTGAAGATTTGAAGATTCAATGCGAATGATGAATTTCAGCATTTTGGAACAATTCAGACTGATCAGGCAACCTTTGATCTGAAGTTCATATATGAATCTTGTTGATGAATTTCATGATCTTTGAGGATGAACAAAAAATAATTTTTCAAAATATCTCTTAGTGCTCAGCCGAATTCATCTCTTTCTGGCATTCTTTGCAAATGCCATGTATGATCAGCGCGTGGTGGTGTACGGTGAAACCGAAAGTTTCGTGCACCATGTTTTTGGTTTGTTGAACCCTTGGGTCGCAGAATTCGATCAGTTTGCCGCAGATATCGCAAATCATGTGGTCGTGTTGTTTGGATCCGAAGGATTTCTCGTAATGCGTTGTGTTTTTGCCAAATTGTTGTTTTCTGACAAGATCACATTCCACGAGGAGTTCAAGCGTATTGTACACGGTAGCCCGGCTAACACGGTAGTCCCTGGATTTCATCTGGATATATAAAGCTTCAGCATCAAAATGATCTTCCCGGGAATAGATCTCTTCCAGTATGGCAAATCTTTCCGGGGTTTTACGATAGTCGTTTATCTGAAGGTAATTTCGGAAAATTTGTTTTACCCTTTCAAAAGTTTTTGTTTTTTGCTCCATAACAGATGATGCTTTATTTTTCAACCCTGGTAACACTTGTAATCCCTTCTATCTGTTTAAGCCGAAGTGTCACAATGGCCAGCTGATTCTTGTTTTTTATATAAATACTGATCCTTCCTTCAAAATAACCCTCCTCTCCGGATATATTAAAAGAGCGTATATTCAGTCCAAGGTTTTCAGAAATTTCATTGATGATCTTTTTGATGGTTCCCGGTCCGGTATCAACACCAACGATGCTCAACTCGGCGACAAACTCTGATTGTTCACTGCTCGCCCATTCAGTTTGTACAATCCTGTATCCATAATTGGCCATCAGATGGTTGGCATTGGTACAGGATGTCCGATGTATTTTCAAACCGCTTCCGGTGGTAATGAAACCAAAAATATCATCTCCCAGAACCGGGTTACAACAACTGGCAAATGAATAATTGAATTTGTCCCCCGGTTCACCATTGATATAAACAGATGTGGGAGAACTTTGTTTAGTTGTGTTTGGCAATTTGATGGTTTCAGCCAAAAGTTCAATTGTACTTGTCTTTTTCTCTTCTTTCTGGATCAATTTGGGACCTTCAATATCAAAAGTCTTCAACCTTCCAAGATCTACTTTTTCTGTTGCGATCGCGAAAAATAAATCGGGTCTGGATTGAAAACCAAAATATTTGACCAGCATGTCAATGTTCTCATCGTAACTGACCTTGAGGTTTTTAAGCTTTCGTTCGAGCGTTTCTTTACCGAATTCTCCCATTTTCCGCTTTTCCTCCTTCATGGCAGAGCGGATTTTTGCTTTAGCTTTACCAGTAATGACGAGTTTTAGCCAGTTCTCATTGGGTTTTTGACTTTTGCTTGTTGTTACGGTGATCTTGTCCCCGTTATTAAGCTTATAACCCATCGGTACCAGGTTGTTGTTGACTTTGATGGCAACTGCCTTGTAACCGATGTCAGAGTGAATATCAAAGGCAAAGTCCAGTGCAGTCGCACCTTTTGGGAGGATTCGCATATCTCCGTTAGGGGTGAAAACATACACTTCTTCCTTGAATAAATTGGTCTTGAAATCACTGATAAATTCAAGTGTGTCCGTGGAACTGTCCAGCAAGTCGCGAATGCTGTCCAGCCAGCGGTCATAAACATTGATCTTGTTGGTCTGTCCCTTGTATTTCCAGTGTGCCGCATATCCGCGTTCCGCAATGTCATCCATTCGCTCACTTCTGATCTGAACTTCGACAAACTTTCCCTGCGGCCCGACTATGGTCGTATGCAAAGACTCATAACCATTGCTTTTGGGGTTGGTAACCCAATCTTTCAGTCTTTCCGGGATCGGTGTATAGACATCGGTGATGACAGAATACACCTGCCAGCACAGGCTTTTTTCCTGCTCTTCAGGTACATTGATGATGATCCGTACGGCAAAAAGGTCATAGATCTCTTCAAAAGTGACCTGTTTGGTCTTGATTTTGTTGTAAATGGAAGAAATCGATTTCGGACGTCCCAACACCCTGTATGGAACGTTCAACTGCTGAATTTTTTCTTTGAGCGGGTCGATGAATTCGGCGATGTACGCATCGCGCTCGTCCTTGGACTGATTGAGTTTTTGGGCAATATCATTATAAGTTTCCGGCTCTTTAATCGCCAGTATGATGTCCTGGAATTCTTTTTTTATATTGTATAGACCCAATCTGTGAGCTAACGGAGCATAGATGTAGGCTGTTTCTGCAGCGATTTTGAGTTGTTTGTGCCTGGGCATCGACCCGATGGTCCTTAGATTGTGCAGTCTGTCCGCCATTTTGATCAAAACGACGCGTACATCATAAACCAAAGTACTAAGTACTTTTTTATAATTCTCGGCCTGAGGTGATTCCACATTGTACAAACCATCCAGTTTGGTCAGTCCATCAACAATTTTCGCTATTTTAGGGCCAAAAAGATCGGCAATCTCCTCCAGACTGACTTCGGTATCTTCCACCACATCGTGCAAAATAGCGCTGGCAATGGCAGTGGGACCAAGACCTATTTCATTATAACATATCCGGGCAACTTCAATGGGGTGATGAATGTATGGTTCTCCGGATTTTCTGCGCTGAAACTTATGGGCATCAACTGCCAGATCAAAAGATTTTTTGATCAGTGCATAGTCCTCATCCTCGAGCTTAGGCACGATGCCTCCGACGAGACTGTTGAAATCTTTTTCAACAAGCTTAAGTTCTGCAGCAGTTGTAGCAATGTCGCTTTTACCCACCTTAATCAGATTTAATATGCAAAAGAAAAACTAAAATAGCATATTATTACCATAACCAGACTATTTTCATCCAACTATATTGAACGGGTACCCGATTATGCCACTGGTAAAAAGGGTTTTTGTCGGTTCAATGATATGATATATGAATGAAAAAAGAATTTATTAATTATCATCTGAAATATTCAAAAGGTTATATATTTGCAGTCCATTTGAACTCAGAGACCATTGAAGTATAGAAAAATTACTTTTTTTTGTTGTTTTGGCTTTCTGATCATAGCGGGTGTGGTGAAATTGGTAGACACGCTAGACTTAGGATCTAGTGCCGCGAGGCTTGGGGGTTCGAGTCCCTCCACCCGCACTTTTTTGTAAAAGCTATTGGCAATTTGTAGCAAAATCAAATCAGGCTGCATGTTAAGACAGAAGTTCTGCAATCAATCTTCATTAATTGAGAAAAATTTAACCATCACCGGCTTCCTAAGTATGTATAAAAATGCTCCGGGATCAGCTAAGATTATTAAGCTGGATAAAAGAAAAAAATAGTGGCCGCCACTCTTAGTGAATGCCTTTTATAAATGATGGATTAAAACTGAAAGAAATATTTAGTAATTTCAGATATAATAAGTGATATGATTTAAAATAATATTTTTAAAACAAATCGTTTTTGATATAAAATTTTGGATGCATATCAGAAAAAGTGTACAAATGATCTGACCCGGAAATGGGTAATGATAACTCGATAACATATCTAAAAAGATAACTATGCAAATTAATAAAACATCAATAGATGAACTCCAGCTTCAGGTTGAGTTTTTAATCGAAAAAAGTGATTACGAAGAAACACTCGGCAAAAAAATGCGTGAAAAGCAGAAAAGTTCGAGTTTTAAAGGTTTCAGGATCGGGAAAGTGCCTGAGAATCTGATCAGGAAAATGTACGGCAACACCCTGCTGGCAGAAACTGTCAACGAAGTATTGGGCAAATCCATGGATAATTTTTTTGAAACAGAAAAAATTGAATATATGGGTGAACCAATCCTTGCCGAAGGACAAGACCCCGTTGATCTGGATATCAATCAATTGAAGGACTATACTTTTATCTTCGACCTTGGGCTGAGACCACAATTTGAGATCAACGGTGTTTCCGAAAACGATGCCTACACCCTCAGATCTATTCTGATTGACGAGAAAACCATAGACGATGAATTTGAAATGATCAGAAGAAGGGCTGGAAAACAAGAGTCCGTCGAAGATGGCATTGAAGAAAAGGATATTTTGACTCTGAAAGCCAAAGAACTGGATGGTGACCTGTTGAAATACGAAGGTTGGGAAACCAGTTTCAGCATCATGGTTCAGGATATTGCAGGAGAAGACCTTAAAAAAGAGGTGTTGGCGAAACAACAGGGAGATTTTATACGTTTTGATATATACAATCTCGAAAAAGACAGAGATGAAAGTTTTGTTAAAAAACATTTCCTTTTCCTGGATGAGAATGAGGAAAAAGAAATTGGAAGAAATTTCGAAGCTGAGATCAGGGAAGTGAAAAGATTGGTGCCGGCAGAACTGGATGAAGAGTTTTTCCAGTTTCATTTTGGAGAAGAAGTAAAAGATGAAGAAGCAGCCAGATCGTTTATCAAGGATGAATTGCAAAAGTTCTACGAAACTGAAGCAAAACAATTCCTCAATATGAATATTATGGAGGAAGTTTTGGCTGAAACAGAAGTCCGTTTTCCGGAAGCTTTTCTGAAAAGATGGCTCTTGCAGATGGATAAGAACAAGGAAATGGAGGAATCTGTTTTCGATAAACAATTTGAGACTTTCCTCAAAGAGATGAAATGGCAGATGATCGTGAGTGAATTGGGCAGGAAGTACCAGATCGATGTGGAAGTAGAAGAAGTATCCAGACAATTGCAGATGAGAGCCTACAATTATCTGAATTCACAGATGGGTTATGCCGATCCTGAAATGATCAGGCAGATTTATGATTACATGATGAAGGATAAAAATCAATATCAAAAGGCTGTTGAAGAACTTATGACAGCGAAAGTATTTGATAAAGTCAGAGAGATCATTCAGCCTGTGCTGCAGGAAGTTACAATCGATTCTTTCAGGGAAGAAGTGAAGGCATTGAATGAGCAAATAAAGGAAAGAAACTTAACAGAACATTTTTAGAACCCGATTGTTATAACTAAGCAAAAAAAATAAGCGAATGGATTACGGCAAAGAGTTTTTTAAATACGCTACCATGCATCGCGGAATGAGTTCCATGCATCTGGAGAAATACCTGGGTTCGACTATCGTACCTGATATTAATGCTTTTACGCCTCAGGTGATCGAGGAAAGGCAGATGAATATTGTAGGAATGGACGTTTTTTCCAGGTTGATGATGGACAGGATCATTTTTTTGGGTGTACCGATCAATGATTATGTTGCCAATGTGATCCAGGCTCAGATGCTATTCCTGGAATCAACGGATGCCAAAAGAGACATACAGATGTTTATTAACAGCCCGGGTGGATCAGTTATCTCAGGTATGGGCATCTATGATACGCTTCAATATGTAAGTCCTGAAATCGCGACGATCTGTACAGGGATGGCTGCATCCATGAGCGCTGTATTGCTGGCAGCCGGGACCAAAGGCAAAAGGACCTGCCTCAATCACAGCCGCGTCATGATACACCAGCCGATGGGCGGCATGCAGGGTCAGGTGTCAGAAATGGAGATCTCATACAAACTAATCAAGCAGTTGCAAAAGGAACTGTATGATATCCTGGCATACCACACGGGTAAGACATTTGAAGTCATCGAGAAAGATTGCGACAGGGATAATTGGATGACAGCCACTGACGCTAAAGATTACGGTCTGGTGGATGAAGTACTTACCAGGGATAATCCTAAAAAGAAAGATTGATCATTTTACAGCAAGATAATTTTTGAATCCGGTTTGGAATGAAAAAAGAAAAAGTCAGGTGTTCATTTTGCGGGAAACCTAAAGATCAAACCCTCATGCTCATAGCAGGCATTGAGGGTCATATCTGTGAAACCTGTGTGGAGCAGGCCTCAGAAATCGTCAGGGATGAGATCGGCAGGAAACACTTTGATCAAAAACATTTTGATATACCGGAAGTGACCCCCATGCAACTTAAAATTTTCATGGATCAGTACGTGATAGGGCAGGAAGATGCCAAAAAACATCTGTCAGTTGCGGTGTATAATCACTATAAACGATTGAAACTGGGGCCGAGAAATGATGTTGAAATCGAAAAATCCAATATCATTTTTGTCGGTGAAACAGGCACTGGTAAAACACTGCTCGCAAAAACGATCGCCAAGTTCCTTGAAGTCCCGTTTGCGATAGTGGATGCAACGGTTTTTACGGAAGCCGGTTATGTGGGTGAAGACGTGGAAAGCATGTTGACAAGATTGCTCCAGGCTTGTGATTACGATGTGGAAGCTGCACAACGCGGTATCGTATACATTGATGAGATCGATAAAATAGCCAGGAAAAACGACAATCCGAGCATTACCAGAGATGTTTCGGGTGAAGGCGTACAACAATCTTTGCTCAAAATACTGGAAGGAAGCGATGTAAATGTGCCGCCTCAGGGTGGAAGAAAACATCCCGAGCAGAAAATGATCACCGTGGATACCAGGAATATCTTATTCATAGCCGGAGGAGCTTTTGACGGTATATCCAAACACATTGCCAGAAGACTGAATACACAGGTGATCGGTTATAGTCACCAACAAAATGAAAGGGTGGATAAAGAAAATTTGCTTCAGTATATCACGCATAAAGACCTGAAATCCTTTGGGTTGATCCCTGAACTGATCGGTAGGTTGCCTGTGTTGACTTATCTGGATCCATTGGATGAAAAAGCGCTCAAAAGCATCTTGACAGAACCGAAAAATGCGCTTATCAAGCAGTATAAAAGCCTGTTTGCACTCGAAGGCATCGAACTGATCTTTAAGGATGAAGCGCTCGATCTCATCGCCCGCAAATCAGTAGAATACAGGATCGGAGCACGCGGCCTTCGCTCCATTTGTGAAGCGATCCTGACTGATGCCATGTTTGAATTGCCCTCCAAAAAGAACGTAAAGAAATTTGTTATTGATGTCGAATATGCCGAGGCCAGACTCTCGCACAGCAAACTAAGCAAGATACAGGCAGCGTGATGAGCTGTGAACTGTGAACTGTGAACTGTGAATTGTGAACTGTGAACTGTGAATTGTGAACTGTGAACTGTGATCTGATGTGAACAAAGGAACAATTCGAACAAAGAAACATCTCGAACAATTAGATCAACTCAAACAAACTCTGTCCAACAGAAATTCAGGCGTATGCACTTTCATTCAAATGATACCATTATTGCTCCGGCAACAGCAGTTTCCAACAGTGCCATTGCTTTGATCCGCTTGTCTGGCACGAATGCCGTAGCTTGTGTAGCCAAACATTTTTCTGGAAAAAACCTGTTTGAAATTTCACCCAATACTTCTGTTTTCGGAAGGATAAAAGATGGTAAAAATGCGGTTTTGGATGAAGTGGTGGTGACGGTTTTCAAATCGCCACGCAGCTATACGGGTGAAGATGTGGTGGAGATCTCCTGCCATGCATCACCTTTCATTGTGCGTGAGATGATCAGCCTGTTTTCTCAGGCCGGTGCGAGGCTGGCAGAACCGGGTGAATTTACACTTCGCGCTTTCCTCAACGGGAAAATGGACCTATCCCAGGCGGAAGCGGTGGCAGACCTGATCGCATCTGAGTCTAAGGCCGGTCACAACATTGCACTCAGGCAGATGAATGGTCAGATCTCTTCCAAAATGGCTGTTTTGAGAGCCAATCTGATCGATTTTGCCAGTTTACTGGAACTCGAACTCGATTTTTCGGAAGAGGATGTGGAATTTGCAGACAGGACGAGGTTGCGGCAGCTGGTGGAAGAAATCGATGGAGAGATCAGAAACCTGCTCAACTCATACAGCACAGGTAAACTGATCAGGAATGGTATCCCAACTGTGATTTCCGGGAGGCCCAATGCCGGGAAATCCACCTTGCTCAATACGCTTTTACAGGAGGACAGGGCCATCGTTTCCGACATTCCGGGTACAACGAGGGATACCATCGAAGAGGTTATCCAGATCAATGGTGTGCAATTCAGGCTGGTCGATACGGCAGGTATCCGCAAGACCAGCGATGCCATCGAGGCCACCGGAGTTCATAAAACCTACGAAAAGATCAGAAAATCAGCCATAGTGATCTATTTGTTCGATCCGGGCGCAATCACGGTTGAGGAGATCAGGCATGACCTGGAAAATCTTCCTGAAACCGAAGCGGAGATCATACTGGTGGCCAATAAATCCGACAAACTGTTGGCAGGAAATGAATTGGAAGCATTTACCAGCGCATTTTCCGCTTATGAGTTGATCTCCATCAGTGCAAAACTGGAGCACAACATCGATACCCTGCGCAATACCCTGTATGAAAAAGTGTTAGGGCAGACCAATTACCAACAACAGGTGATCATCAGCAACGGAAGGCATTTTGAAGCGCTGAGCAAGGCCAGGGAAAGCCTTGAAATAGTGACCAGTGGTCTTGCTGAAGGTTTGCCTTCAGACCTCGTTGCCCTGGAACTTCGTCAGGTATTGTATTATGTGGGCAGCATCACAGGAGCCATAGGCACGGAAGATGTATTGGGAAATATCTTTGGAAAGTTCTGTATCGGAAAGTGAAGTTGTTTTCCTTTGATTATCTAATGCCTTTTATTTATTGACTTTATAGCAATTTTTCACCCTGATATTTTCACTTATTTTGTTGTTATTTGACTTTTATTTGTTGCTATTTTGTATATTTGTATATCATTAGCAACAAATAGCAACAAAAATGAAAGTGCATTTAAGACAGAGGAAACAAACCAAAGATGGCAGTATCAGCCTATATCTGGAATTTTACAAAGGAACTACCACAACACCTGATGGAAAATCCAAAGGTTTAAGGGATTATGAGTATCTGAATTTGTATTTGATCGGTAATCCTAAAAGTCCTGTGGATAAGCAGTACAATAAGGATACCTTGAAACTGGCTGAAAGCATCAAAGCCAAAAGAGAACTTGAGATCAAAAATGGTTTGTATGGCTTTTCCAATGATTTTAAGCAGAACACCAATTTCATTGACTACTTCAAAGACCTGATGGAGAAAAGAAAGGAGTCAAAAGGTAACTATGGAAATTGGGACAGCTCATTGAAGCATCTGGTCAAATTTGCAGGCACAAAAATTTCATTCAGGGAGGTTGATGATGATTTTTGTGAAGGTTTTAAAAATTATCTGCTAAAGACTAACAGCAAATCAGGTAAACCATTGTCGTCTTCAGCAGTATCATCCTATTTCAATAAATTCAGAGCTGCCCTGAAAGAAGCAGTAAAGAAAAAAATCATCCTTTCCAATCCTGCCATAGATGTAAAAAATCCAAAAGTTGTTGAGAAAGAAAGGGAATATCTGACGTTGGATGAATTGAGGGCAATAGCCAAAACAGCATGCAGATATGATGTATTGAAAAGGGCGTTTTTATTTTCCTGCCTGACCGGATTGAGATGGTCAGATATTCAGAAACTAAAGTGGTCAGAACTGCAAAAAACTGATCAGGGATGGAAGATCACCTTCCATCAGCAAAAAACCAAAGGACTTGAATATCTTGATATTTCTGATCAGGCCAGATCCTATTTAGGTGAAACAGTTATACCGGATGAAAAGGTTTTCATAGGACTGAAGTATTCTGATTATATGAATGTGGCTTTGATGCAATGGGTACTGAAAGCAGGGATTACCAAACACATCACTTTCCATTGTGCCAGACATACTTTTGCAGTTTTACAATTGTCTTTGGGAACAGAAATCTATACATTATCCAAACTTTTAGGCCATTCAGAAATAAAGACCACTCAAATATATGCTAATATTGTAGATGAGAAAAAGAGGGAAGCGGCAAATAGGATTCCGGATATAAATATTTAAATCATGGTTGTTTATAATGAATTATTCACAAAACTGAAAGAATTATTGTTTCCAGATTATATTTATTATAATACTGAACAATACTACATGGATGAAAATGGGTTTATTATAAGGGATAGTAAAATGAATGATGGTAAAATTAACTATGAAATACATGATGTAATACCTCAAAATGTAAAAGCTGAGATTGAACTTATAATCAAAATAAATAATATTGATAAAGAAATAATGCAAAAAATAATTAGTCAATTAGAAATGAGCAAAACTTTCTTTCAAAATAGAAGCTCTAAAGGCCTATTATGTTTAGATAATCCAAATTTTAATGATAGGTACAATGAGTATTTAATAATAGTAAAAGACAGGCAAAAGCAACTTATAAATATTTATGAAGAATTAAAATTGAAGTATTTTCCAATCAACAAGAAAATTTCATATAAATGGCAAGTGAATCCAGATATTGAAATTCCTGAACTTTATAACCTTATGATTAATGAATATGCTTTAATAGCACCGGAAACAAAACTTGAGCAATTTATTGATATTTTCACAGGGAAACCAATAGCTGATTTAAAACCTGTAAGATGGCATCAAAACAATGCAACAGAATTGTTATATTTTATCACGAAATTGGAGGAGACAAATAATATCTCATATAATTCAAAAAAATCAGATTATATTAAATTAACAGCATGCTTTGTTATGCCTGATGGTAAACCTTTTAAAGCATCTTGGAAACAAATTAAAACTAATCTTGATATTAGTTTGTCACCTGAAAAGATTAAAGCAATTGATGATCTATTAATTAACTTTTAAATTATTGACTTCACCTTCACCTTCACCTTCACCTTCACCTTTACCTTTACCAAAGCCATAGGTAAACGCCTATATTTTCAATGTTTTCAGAAATTGCCCTTGTAATTACATAACAGGGCTTATAAGTCCATTTTATTCACTTAATAAAGTAAAAAAAATGGAAATTTTTGAAAGATTTGATGAAAGACTAAGGAACATAGAATCCTTATTACTTTCACAGAAATCAGTATTGAATTTTGATGAGGTAGCAGTCTATACAGGACTATCCAAAAGCTATCTCTACAAATTGACTTCCACAGGTGGCATCCCTTGTTTTAAACCACAGGGAAAGCATATCTATTTCAGTAAGCAGGAGATAGATGATTGGTTATTGCAGAACAGGAAAGCCACTAATGATGAGATTGAGGATCAGGCAGCAACTTTTGTCACTTTAAAAAATGGAACAAGATGAAATATTACAAATTTGTTTTGCTTCCAGATGCAGTGAGAGCTGCAAACAAAATCAAAAGTAAAGCCAGACTGGATTGTGTATCCTTTACCGATCCAATGGCAGGGAAAGATTGTGGATTGACAAATTTTGTCAATCACAAAGGGCAGCTATACTTTTATAAAACAGCTTGCAGGGATTTTGTACATACAGACAGCAAAAGACTTGCAGAATGGAGTTTAACAGGCAATGGCTTGAATTTTAGCAGTATTTATATGGATGATCTGGATTATCCTGAAATAGGATATGGCTATCCAAATGCTAACAGACTTTTGAAAGATGGCAGTCAAAATCCGATGTTTCCATTCAGGAATGATGGCTATTTATTTTTGACCAATAAGGACTATTCAATCATAGAAGTACTGATCATTGCAGGTGGCAGAAATTTGATTTCATCTTATTATCAAAAATTGATAGATGGAGGTTTTGATGATGAGATAATCAGATTAAGAGAGCAAGCTATTGAATTTTATAAATATGATGCAATCATCTTATAGTAAGATGTATTCATTGACATATTTAATCAATAGCTATGTATGATACAGTAAATTTATGGCTATCATCAGATAATGCAGGCAATTTTGACTTATCCAAAACCTTGCAGAATTTGTCAGTAATAACAGAACATTTCAAAGATGATGGTCAGGTTTATGTAAGTGGCTATTTGAATAACTATAAGGTCAATATATCAGAGCAGGGAATATCTATGAAGGGCAGCCTTGCAAAATATTTCCTGCCTGATAACTTTCATACTTTGACCAGGTCAGATAGTGTCAGAGCTTTTGAAATGATGTCAGATGAGCTTTATTTACCTATTAAGAAAGCCACAATAAACAGGATTGATTTTGCACAAAATTTCCTGATGAAATATGAACCAGAGGCATATTATAATTTTTTAGGGGAATGCCAATATTATAACAGGCAGCCACAGTCAAAAAGCCTTTATTACTCAAATGGATTAAGGCAGAAAGTATTTTACAACAAAATTGCAGAGGGCAAAGCCAAGGGATTGATACTGCCTGATGTTTGGAATGGGCAGAATGTTTTAAGGTATGAACTGAGATTTTTAAGCAGACTACCAAAGCAATTTAATCAGGCGAAAATCACAGCAGGCAGCTTGTCAGATGAAAAGTTTTATATGGCTATCTTTGATAAATGGCTTGCAGAATATGAATCAATAAATAAACTAAATTTAATTCACTTTAAATTATCAGAAATGAAGAGTCCTAAAGACTTCTGGAAGCAAATAAACCTGATGGCAATAAATATGATAGGTCAGGATAAAATAATGCAGGAAATTGAAAATTTAAGGTATCAGAAAGCCTTTAGCAATAAGGAATACTATTCAAGATTAAAAAGAGAAATCAAAGAACTATGCAAAAAACCTGAATTAACAGTATCATCTGAATTGGTTGAAGAACTTGATAAAAAGATCAGGTTAGCAATGAAACATTACAGATAAGTGAATTTCATTAATTGACAAAAATTGTCAATCTATAATAGTTTATAATAGTTTAGTTATGGCAAACAATACAGGAAAAAAATATGGTGGCAGAGAGGCAGGAACACCAAATAAACTGACCAGGGAATTAAGAGCAGCACTCAAAAACATATTGCATCAGGAAATTGAATTGCTGCCAGAACATTTTGAAAAATTAAATCCAAAAGACAGATTGGAATTGTTGGTAAAATTACTTCCTTATGCACTGCCTAAAGTTGAACCGGAAAGTTATCAAATAAGTGAAGGCGGTTTGATGGATAGTTGGAGAGTCTGAGGGACAAGAGATCCTTGTCAAATTGTAAGCTGTCAGGGATAAACCCATATTAATCTCTGTTGCCTTTCAGACCGGCATCGGTGCGTCAGAATCACTAAGAATAAATCCATATTCTATAGAGAATTTTAAGCATGAACCTGTCATTTTAATGTTTATGAGATATAGAAGATTTTTTTGTTGAATTTTTGTGTATATTTACCACTAACTCAATTCAATTCCGATGAAATATTTAAACATATTCAATAATACCCTTATTTTGAAGCCACAAAATCAGTTTCTAATCTTATTAATAATAATAAGGTAAATAACTGTCATTTAATAAATTGTGTATTTATATAGAAAGATTAATTTATTAATTCATATTATATGAAAATCAGAATAATTGTAAGCTTAGTAATATTTCTATTTGCTTTCAATATTGA
>ERZ761607.468-NODE-468-length-71624-cov-6.437131_pt1 | contig 71624 bp, 63 predicted proteins | sample MGYA00511164_ERZ761607 | MGnify/ENA primary metagenome ERZ761607 (study PRJEB28899, sample SAMN02445080) | bioreactor sludge metagenome | biome: EBPR sludge | place: Australia: Brisbane, Thorneside Wastewater Treatment Plant | collected 2011-06-22 ...
CAAGGGCCGACTGATCCACGTCAACGTGAACTATCGCTACAAGCCGGACGAGGTGTTCTACATCTTCGACGACTCTGATGCGCAAACAGTAGTCTACGGCTCCGAATTTCGGGACACCATCGTCCAGATCAAGAATGGTCTGTCCAAGGTCCGGACCTTCATCGAGATCAGCGAGGACGGAACGACCGCACCGTTCGCGGAGTTCTATGAAGCCCTCGCCATGGAGGGGGACGGAGCGCCGCTGGAGATCGAGCGTTCGCCCGACGATCTGCTGTTCATCTACACCGGCGGGACAACCGGAATGCCGAAGGGGGTTATGTGGCGCCATCAAGACCTCCGCGAAGCCCAACTTGACGCGGTTCGCCGGCTCGGCCCCGCGCCGGAGACCCTGAGCGAACACCTAGAATTCATCAGGATCAACGGACCCGGCAATCGCACCTTGCCCGCCTGTCCGATGATGCACGGAACTGGCCTGATCACCGCCATCGGCTGCATGATGAGCGGCGGTTGCGTGGTCACCCTGCCAAGCCCCTCGTTCGACGCCGATGAGCTCTGGTCGACTGTGTCGAACCGCAAGGTGCAGTCGATCGCCATCGTCGGCGACGCCTTCGCCAAGCCCATGCTCAAGGCGCTCGACGAGAGACCTGGACTGTACGACGCCTCAAGCCTGATCTCGATCGTCTCCTCCGGGGTGATGTGGAGCCGCGAGGTCAAGGCGGGTCTGTTGCGCCACATTCCGCAGGTGGTCCTGATGGATTCTTTCGGCGCTTCCGAAGCCCTAGGCTTCGGGTCCTCGGCGATGACCAAGGACGGGGAGGTCCGAACGGCGACCTTCCAGATCGGCGAGCGGTGCAAGGTCTTCGACGAGAGCGATGTGCCGGTGGAGCCCGGGAGCGGCAAGTCCGGGATCATCGCCATCGGCGGCCCAATTCCCGTGGGCTATTACAAGGATCCGAAGAAGACGGCCGAGACCTTCCGCACCATCGGAGGCCAGCGATACTCCATCCCCGGCGACTGGTGCACGGTGGATGCCAGCGGCGCCATGACCCTGCTGGGCCGCGGCAGCGCCTGTATCAACACCGCGGGCGAGAAGGTTTACCCGGAGGAGGTCGAAGAGGCCCTGAAGACTCACGCGGGCGTCGATGACGCCCTGGTGGTCGGCGTGCCGGACGACAAGTGGGGCCAGTCCGTGACGGCCGTCGTCGTGCTGGCCAAGGGCGCCTCGTTTGACGAGGACGAACTTAGGCGGCACGTGCGCGCCGCCTTGGCCGGCTACAAGACCCCCAAGCGCGTCCTGCTGGCCGAGGTTCCGCTGCGGGCTTCAAATGGCAAGGCTGACTACAAGGCGGTCACGGACTTTGCCCGCAGAAATCTTGGGCTGATTTGAAGAGACATTGAGAAGCCCCATCGGGCTTGCTGATCAAGTGAACAGAACCTGACGATCCATTCAACGTCGGCCGCAGCGCCGTGAACAGGGCAATAATCCATGAGTTTAGCGCAAGCAGCCATCGTGCCGGATATCCGGCCGGTCGAAGAACTGGATGTCCTGGTGGTCGGCGCCGGGTTCACGGGCCTCTATCAGCTGCACCGCCTGCGGGAACTGGGCTTTTCGGTGCGACTGTTCGAGGCGGCGGCCGACCTGGGTGGTATCTGGTACTGGAACTGCTATCCGGGCGCCCGGGTGGACACTCACGTTCCGATGTACGAGTTCTCCCTTGAAGAACTTTGGCGGGACTGGACCTGGACAGAGCGATTCCCGGCCTGGGACGAGTTGCGCCGCTACTTCCACTATGTGGACAAGAAGCTTGATCTCAGTCGCGACATACGTTTCAACACGCGTGTCGAAGGAGCGGAATTCGACCTTGAACGCAACCAGTGGGTCGTGCGCGCGCAGGACGGCAGCATCGTTCGGGCGCGGTATCTGGTGATGTGTACAGGCTTCGCCGCCAAGCCCTACACCCCGGACCTCAAGGGGCTGAGTCTGTTTGCCGGTGCGAAGCACCACACCGCATGGTGGCCCCAGGAAGGCCTCGACATGGCGGGCAAGCGTATCGGGGTCATCGGCACCGGAGCCAGCGGCGTCCAGGTCGTCCAGGAAGCCGCCGCGGTCGCCTCGCAGTTGACGGTATTCCAGCGCACGCCGATTTTGGCGTTGGCGATGCAGCAATGCACGCTAGACGAGGGAACCCAAAATGAGATGAAGCGAGACTACCCCGCCCGGTATGTACGGCGGCGGGAGAGCTTCGGCGGGTTTGATTTCCACGCCAGCGGGAAGTCGGCGCTGGAGGTTTCCCCCGAAGAACGGCGCGAAGTCTATGAAGCGGCCTGGGCTGCGGGGGGCTTCAGCTTTTGGGTGTCCACCTTTTATGACATTATGATGAATCTGGAGGCCAATCGCACGGCCTATGATTTCTGGCGCGAAAAGGTCCAGGCGCGCATAGACGATCCCGCTTTGGCGGAAAAGCTCGCGCCCAAGGACCCGCCGCATCCATTCGGCGTAAAGCGACCATCGCTCGAACAGAACTACTATGATGTCTTCAATCAGGACAATGTCCGACTGGTAGATCTCAAGGAAACGCCGATACTTGAGATCACTTCGAGGGGCGTAAGGACCGCCGAGGGCGAGTACGAATTCGACATTCTGGCCCTTGCCACGGGCTTCGATGCCGTGACCGGCGGCCTTACCCAGATCGACATCACGGGGACCCAGGGCGTTACACTGAAAGAACACTGGGCGGCCGGCGCACGCACCCACCTGGGCATCGCCAGCGCGGGCTTCCCCAATCTGGTGTTCCTCTACGGTCCGCAGAGCCCCTCAGGCTTCTGCAACGGACCAACCTGCGCTGAGTTGCAGGGCGACTGGGTAGTCGCCTTTCTCGAACAGATGCGGGAGAGGGGAGGCGCACGCTTCGAAGCCACCAGGGAGGCCGAGGATGCTTGGCGAACACATGTCAACGAGGTCGGCGCCATGACCCTCTTTCCCCTCGCAGACTCCTGGTACATGGGCGCTAATATCCCAGGTAAGCCGCGCGAGTTTCTGAATTATCCAGGCGGCGTACCCCTGTACCTGCGGATGTGCGAAGCGTGTGCCGCCAATGACTATGAGGGATTTGTGCTGAGTGGTCCGGGTAGGGGCTGCGCCACGAGAGGGACTTCGATCAAGCCGCCGTGACGGCGTCCTGATCACAACAATGCGGCGAAGCTGAATTCGGGTGAGCCGCTGGAGATCTGCGAGAGGTGATAGACAGATGGCGTAACGGTCAGACCGGCGGCCTGGAGATCCTGGTTCTAAATGCGGCGCTTGACGCCGAGGCTTTTATGAGGACCCGGGACGCGCGGATATCCATCTTGGCCAGGGCCCGACTCTGAGACCGGATACGTTGATGCAGACCGCTCACGTCGTCAGGACAACACCCTTGCGGACGGGGCGGGCCATACGTTTTTGAAGCTGAGATCGTGGGCGTGCAGGAACTCCCAGACCGAGCGCCGATCCACCTTCAGCCCGCGCTCCGCGAGCAGTTCCTCCACCAGCTGACTGATGGTGAAGGCCCGTTCCCGGCAGCGCGCGATGAGCCATTCGGCATGCTCGTCGCGCAAGGGTGCGAACCGCCGCAGGCCTCGATCGCGACCTCGACGGGATCGAGCTTTGCAAAGAAGGCCACCACGTCTCTGCGTCGAAGCTTTCGGCGCAAGACGGGTTGCTCGGCTGCGTTCACCCCGTGAAGCTGGAAATTGTGCTTCGACGTATCCATACCAATTCGGCTAATCTGTTCCACGGACGGTCTCCTTGCCTGCGATCTGCAACGATCTCAGTCTGGCACATCGATGCCGTCGGGGACCGTCCACCCCAACAGCATACCACCGCTGGCTGTCGATATCGCGGCGCGGGTCAAGGCGCTCATCAACGCTGGCCATCGCGGCGAGGCGGTGGAGCTTTTCCAGAGCGAAGCGGTCGGCATCCCGCGGCCGGTCGTCGAACAGATGCGCAACGCACCTTTCCGGCCGGCGCTCGAAGCCATGGCACACGCTCTACTACGATCTCAGCGTCATGACGGCCGAGCCCGATCCGCGCTCGCTACTTGCTTCGATCACGACGTCGGCGCTCGTGATCGCAGGCGGCGACGGTCCGCCCTGGATTCGTCATAGCGCCGGGGTGATCGCCAAAGCGCTGCCCAACGGTTCGCATCTTTTAATCGCAGGCCTCACGCAAGACATCAAGGCGGAACTCCTAGCGCCGCCGATGAGTCGGTTCCTATCAACCTAACCAGGACTGTGCGAGGGGACCGCTTGGCAAACACGGTTTGCCAACGACGCCTGGAACAACATCGGCTGCGGTAAGAGCTTGCGCTTTCGACTTGGCAGTCGAAAGGCGAAAGGCACCTTCGCCTGTTAATCACCGCTTCATGGCAAATCGTAGCGCAGCGGCGGGTTCCGCCCCGCTGCAGGCGGTGCTGGCGTAGAACAACGCTCCATTTCATAGTGCTCCAGCGGAAACGTAGTTATCAGTTTCATCAACGCTGGGGCGCCATTTCTTCTCCCTTCCGACGGACCTGCCCGACGGCGCCGGGAGACATCGATGGACGACACCATTCTCGAAAGTCTTCGCACGGCGGCGGCCGAACGGCGGCTGGTCCGCATCCATCGGTCGGTCGACGATACGGCGGAGCGCGGCCAAGTGCTCGCCGTCGGCGGGGCGTTCGTCGCCATCGCGGTGGTCGACGACCGCCAGCGCTACGACGGCGTGCAGTGCTTCCGGCTGCAGGACGTCCGCGTGGTCGAGACCGATCCCTACGCGGCCTTCGCCGAGGCTGCGCTGGCGGCGCGCGGCGAGGTGCGGCCCGAGCTCGGCGAGGTCAGCCTTGAGAGCATTGGCGACCTGCTGCTGACGGCCAGCGCGGCCCATCCTCTGATCACCGTGCATTCCGAGGTCGAGGACCCGGACGCCTGCTTCATCGGCAGGGTGCTGAGCCTTGAGGGCGGCCTGCTGTGGCTGCGAGAGATCGGTCCCGACGCCCTGTGGGACGACGAGCCTGAAGCGCACCGGATCGGCGAGATCACCCGCGTGGACTTCGGCGGCGACTACGAGCAGGCCCTGGCCCTGATCGGCGGAGAACCGCCGCAGAAGGCCGAGCGCGCGACGCCCCGCCTGCGCCTGGTCGCCGACAACAGCTAGGCCCGTCGGGGCGAGCGCCGTCGCAGCCACACCTCGGCGATCAGGATGTTGGGGACCCAGCACAGCCAGGCGATGGCGCGGTAGCTGTCCTCCATCGGGACCGGGACCAGCATCGACAGCGGCAGGTAGAGGCGCAGGGTCACCGCGGCCAGGGTCAGGGCCCAGGAGCGGATCATCCAGCGGCGGTGCTCGTCGAAGCGGCGCTCCATCGCGGTGCGGAGGCCGAGGGCCGTCGTGACGAGCCAGAGCACCGCAAGCAGGCCGAAGCCCAGGCCGCCGATCGGTCCGCTCGACGTCCCGAAGGCCAGCACCAGGCCGGCGATCCCGCCCTCCACGCACCCCAGCACGTAGAGCCGGCCCGTCCAGCGGTGGATCGCCGGCCAGCGCCGCCGCACCGACGGCAGGAACTGCAGCCAGCCGATCATCAGCGCCGTCGCCCCGCCGGCGACATGGGCCGCGAGCCAGGGCCGGGCGAACAGGTTCTCCATGACGTTGGGCGCCAAGGGCCCGACCTGCGGCAAATAGCGGTAGGAGACCAGCGCCACCGCCACGGCCAGGAAGGCCGCGGTCGCCTGGAACGCCCTCGTCCCCCAGCCACGGCCGCCCTGCTTCGTCATCGCGTTCACCGTCGTCATCGTTCGCGCTCCGTCTCGACGCCGCCGTGATTGCCGTCGGCGGCGCGCCCGGCTAGGCCTGTCTTCGCGAACGGCGCCGTCACTGCGCGAACGGAGCGGCATGGGACCCGGACCGACGATCAGCGCGATCAGCAGGAAGGCGTCGCCGCGCGCGCCCTGGGTGCGTCGACTTGCGATCGAGGTCGGCGTGCTCGCCGCCATGGGGCTGGCGGTCGGCGCGCTGGCCCCCTTCGGATCGGACGACATGCCGATCGCCAAACGCTACGGCTACTGGCTGGCCAACCTCCTGGGAGGCGGATTGATCGGCGTCGCCGTCGACGAAGGCCTGGCGTGGCGACTGACCTCGCCCTGGCGGCGGGTGCTGGCCACGGCCGTGCTGATGACGCCGCTGGTCACGCTGTTCGTCACCGGCATGATGCGTCTCACCTTCGGCATGGCTCCCGGCGCGCACGGCTATGTCACCCTGCTCTGGCAGGTGTTCGCCATCTCGCTGCCGGCCATGACGGTGCGGTCGCTGGTCTGGCGGCGGCCGACGGTGCGGGTCGAGACCCGGACGGTCATCGCCCCGCCCATGCCCGAGGCGGAGGCCGCCTTCAGGCGACGGCTGTCGGCCAAGCGCCGCGCGGCCCGGCTGATCGCCGTCGAGGCCCACGACCACTACCTGCGGGTCCATACCGACGCCGGGGTCGAACTGGTCGCCGCGCGCATGGCCGACGCCCTGGACGAACTGGCCGGGGCGCACGGCTATCGCACTCATCGCTCCTGGTGGGTGGCCGCCGACGCCATCGAGGCGGTGCTCTGGCGGCGCGGGACGGGCGAGGCGCGGCTGGTCGGCGGGCTGGTCGCGCCGGTCAGCCGGGCGCAGGCGCCGACGCTCAGGGACGCGGGTTGGATCTAGCCGCAAGTTCGGCCAACAACACGGCCCGTTCCGCCGGTGTGTTGGCCCCGCGCAGTCGGACCTGGGCCTCCGCCGGACACGGCGGGCGCCCGACGCCGCTTCGCGCCACCAGCCGGGCCAGCGCCCCGCCCGCCTCGGCCTCGGCCGGCAGCGCGGCCAGATCGACCACCAGCGGCAGGTGCAGACCCTCGAACGCCGCGCCCGGCGACGGGGCGGCCAGCAGCGGCGCCAGGTCTTCCGGGGTCAAGGTCGGCGCGTCGACGGCCAGCACCAGCGCCCGGTCGCAACCGGCCCCCAGCAGCGCCCGGGCCCCGGCCATGACCCCGCCGACGGGGCCGCTTCCCGGCGGATCCTCCGAGATGCGCGGCAGGCCATGGTCGGCGACGCCGATCTCCACGACAATCTCCGCCCCCGCGGCCCGGGCGAGGGCGGCCACGCGGTCGATCGCCCGCACCCCCAACCAGTCCAGCCCGGCCTTGTCCTGGCCCATCCGGGTCGAGCCGCCGCCGCTCAGGATCATCGCGCCCAGTCGCATGGTCTTCTGATGGCGCCGCGCCGACGCTTTCACCAGCCTTCTGTCGCCGCCGTCGCTAGGACTTGGGATTCCAGCCGGTCTCGACGGGGCTGTCGAAGGTGGCCGCGATCGCCTGGACCTCGGGTTCGAAGTCTTCCATCGCCTGGATGCGGCGAATCTCGATGGTCTCGGTCTCCGAGCCAGGGCAGCGCTTGGCCCATTCGGTCGCCTCGTCCAGCGAATCAACTTCGATGATCCAGAAGCCGCCGAGCACCTCCTTGGCCTCGGCGAAGGGCCCGTCGGTGACCACGGGCTTGCCGGTGGCGAAGGAAATGCGGCGGCCGGTCGACGGCGGATGCAGGCCCTCGAGCGCGCGCAGGATCCCCGCGTCCTGGAGCTGCTGGTTGTAGGCCATCATGGCCTCGACCCGGTCGACCGGCAGGTCGAGCTCGGGGCCGGCGGACTCGTAGCCGGCGGGGATCATCAGCATCATGAAGCGCATGGTCTTTTCCTCTCTCGGGATCGGGCAGGAGCGCCGGACTTCGCAGGGACGACGATCCGACGGCGGCGATCCCGACATTTCGCCGGTGGGCGACGCAAAAAGAAAAGGGCCGCTCGCGCGGCCCTCTCCCCGATCCTCGCTGCGGAAGTGTCACTTGGCGTCCGGCGACCACTTCGATGGCTTCATCTTGCCGGCGATGGCGTCGAAGGCTTCCTTCGACGACGGCGTCAGGTTCGGTCGTCCGGCGAGAACGCCCACCGAGATGCCGAACTGCAGATAATAGACCTCGCCTTCCTCGACCTCGATCGGGGTGACGTCCTTGGTCTCGGAGTGCACGACGAACTCGTGCAGGCCCGGCGTGAAGTCGATGGCGAAATAGACGCCGTTGCTCAGCTTGCCGAGCTCGGCCTCGCCTTCGCGGACCTTGAAGCTCAGGGCGGCGCCCATCAGCTTCGACTGGCGGAAGAACACCACCTGGCCCTTGCCCGGGGCAGGCTTGCCGAGTTCGACCGGCGTCGCGGCGGCCGGAGCGGTGGGCGCCTCGGCGGCCGGAGCTTCGGCGGCGACGGGCCCGCCGGGGCTGGACGCTTCGGCCGGAGCGGCGGCATCCTGGGCCCAGGCGCCGGCGGCGAAGGCCGAGGCGGCGAGCAGCATAGCGGCGCCCAGAGCGGCGCTGCGGTAGGTCATGGTCATAGTCGTTATTCCTGCTTGGGAGCGTCGGTGGAGACGACGGCCGATTCGGCCGCCGGCGCCGACGCGGGGTCCGCGACCGGCGAAAGGGTGATCGCCGCGGCGAGCTTGGCATTCGCGAGCGTGCCTGCGGGCAGTTCGACGTGACCGCCCTGGATCAGGAACCCGACGATCGGAGAGACCATGCCGAGGGTCAGGGCTGCGGTACTGTTGTCGTTGCCGGCGCGCCCAAGCTTCATGCCCTTCAGCGGAATCCGCTGCCCATTGTATTCGAGGTATCGCGCGGCGAGGAGCAGCTCGCCAGGCTTGCCACCGAAGCTCGGAGGCGCGGAATGCACCACCTCGCCACCACCGGCGATGCCCGCGGGCAGGACAGTTCCGCCGTCGATGACCAGCGGTTCAGCGAGACGGATCTCGAACTTGTCGCCACGCTTGATCGTCTTTGAGCTGATGATCGGCACGATGGCCAGCTGAACGATGGTGTCCTTCGGCGCCATGCAGCAGACCGCGGGCGCGGCGGGCTCGCTCGGCTGCGCCTCGACGGCCGGCCCAGCCTCCGGCGCGGCCGCGCCGGCGAGTGGAACGGCCGCAGGCTCCTGCGCCAGTGCAGGCGCGCAACCGAGAACGAGCGGCAGCACCGCTCTCGCAAAAATGTAGCGTCGCATCGGCTCCCCCCGCCGTTGTGAGGCAACGGCGTAGCCGAACACCGGTCGACTGCCAAGCAAATCCCGGATACCCGCGTTCAGCCTTGCCGGGCGACCCATCCTACCCCATCTGTGCGGTCGACGTTTGGCCGCGCCCCGAAGAGGGATCGCCTGGCCGACAGACGCAATCATCCGGGGACAAGAGTGCAGCCCATCATTTCCGTGGAAGGTCTGTCGAAGACCTATGCCGGAGGATTCGAAGCGCTGAAGCGCGTCGACCTCGAGATCCGGCGGGGCGAGATCTTCGCCCTGCTGGGCCCCAACGGCGCCGGCAAGACGACGCTGATCAGCATCATCTGCGGCATCGTCAACGCCTCGACCGGCACGGTGACGGCTGACGGCCACGACATCCGCCGCGACTACCGCGCGGCCCGCTCGGCGATCGGTCTGGTGCCGCAGGAGTTGCACACCGACGCCTTCGAGACCGTCTGGGCGACGGTCAGTTTCAGCCGCGGCCTGTTCGGCAAGCCGAGGAACGACGCCTACCTGGAGAAGATCCTGCGGGACCTCAGCCTCTGGGACAAGAAGGACAGCAAGATCATGGCCCTGTCCGGCGGCATGAAGCGCCGGGTGATGATCGCCAAGGCGCTGAGCCACGAGCCCAAGATCCTGTTCCTCGACGAGCCCACCGCCGGCGTCGACGTCGAGCTGCGTCGCGACATGTGGGAGATGGTCCGGGGCCTGCGGGAGAGCGGCGTCACCATCATCCTGACCACCCACTACATCGAGGAAGCCGAAGAGATGGCCGACCGCATCGGGGTGATCCGCAAGGGCGAGATCATCCTGGTCGAGGACAAGCATGTCCTGATGCGCAAGCTCGGCCGCAAGAGCCTGACCCTGCAGCTGCGCGATCCCCTGCAGGCCATCCCGGCGGGCCTGGACGACTTCGACCTCGCTCTCAGCAACGACGGGACCCATCTGGTCTACGGCTTCGACACCCAGGCCCAGGACACCCGCATCGCCGACTTGTTGCGACGGCTGCACGAGGCCGGCGTCGACTTCAGCGATCTCAACACCGAGGAGAGCTCCCTCGAGGACATCTTCGTCAGCCTCGTGAGGGCGCCGCAATGAACCTACACGCGGTCAAGGCCATCTACATCTTCGAGATGTCCCGATGGTTCCGGACGATGACCCAGTCCATCGCCGCGCCGGTCATCTCGACCTCGCTCTATTTCATCGTCTTCGGGGCCGCGATCGGCTCTCGGATGGCCAATATCGACGGTGTGGCCTACGCCGCCTTCATCGTGCCCGGCCTGATCATGCTGTCGATCCTGACCGAGAGCATCTCCAACGGCTCGTTCGGCATCTACATGCCCAAATGGGCCGGAACGATCTACGAGCTGCTGTCCGCGCCGGTGTCGGCCTTCGAGACGGTGCTGGGCTATGTGGGCGCCGCCGCCAGCAAGTCGGTGATCCTGGGGCTGATCATCCTGATCACCGCCCGACTGTTCGTGCCGTTCGAGATCGCCCACCCGGTCTGGATGGTCGGCTTCCTGGTGCTGACGGCAGTCACCTTCAGCCTGTTCGGCTTCATCCTGGGCGTTTGGGCCGATGGCTGGGAGAAGCTCAACATCGTGCCGATGCTGATCATCACGCCGCTGACCTTCCTGGGCGGCAGCTTCTATTCGATCAGCATGCTGCCGCCGCTCTGGCAGAAGATCACGCTGTTCAACCCGGTGGTCTATCTGGTCAGCGGCTTCCGCTGGGCCTTCTTCGGGGTGTCCGACGTCAATGTGGCCGTCAGCCTGGCCGCCACGGCGGGCTTCCTGGCGCTCTGCCTGACGGCGGTATGGTGGATCTTCCGGACCGGCTGGCGGCTGAAGGTGTGACGGTGACTGCTTCCGTCGAGAGACGGTAGCTGTCCCCGACGCATGCGATCCGATTGTTGGGGCCAGCTACCGGCGATGCCGGAAGCAGTCCCCAGTCACCGCCGCCCGAGCCGCGCCCCGATGTCGGCGAAGGCCGCCGGAGCCAGGAACCAGGGCTCGACAAGATAGCGGAAGGCCAGGCGGCGCGGCTGGGAGAACAGCCTGAACAGCCACTCGACGCCCAGCTTTCCAGTCCAGCGCGGCGCCGCGTCCTGCACGCCGGCCTCGTAGTCGAAGGCGGCCCCGACGGGGAAGAACACGCCCCGCCCGATCAGGTCGCGGTTCGCCGCGATCCAGGTCTCCTGCCGCGGCATGCCCATGCCGACCAGAATGATGTCGGGATCGAAGGCGGCGATGTCCTGGCGCAGGCGGACGCTGTCGGCGCTCCGCGGGTCGATGTCGAAGTAGCCGCAGTGTTCGGCGAGCTGCACGCCCGGCCAGCGTTTGCGGATCTCGGCCGCGCCGCGCTCGCCCACGCCCGGGGCGCCGCCGACGTGGAACACCCGCCAGCCGCGGTCACGGACCCGGGCCCAGAACGCCTCGCGCCAGTCGAGATAGGTCGAGCGGTGCTGGCCGCCGACCGGCAGCCCCATCAGCTTCGCCCACAGGATCATCGGCTTGCTGTCGATCTGAACGAGGTCCGCCTCGGCGAAGAATGCCTTCAGCGCCGGCGTGCGCGGCAGCAGGAACAGGCTGTGCGAATTGTGGTTGGCGATCACCGCCGTGCCGCCGCCGGCCACGAAGGCCTCGGTCGCCGCCAGCATCTCCGCCGGGGTGATGGGATCGACCTCGCCGCCCAGCAGGCGGACGCGGGTCGTGGCGAAGGCTTGGGCGAGCGCGGTCATGGGTATCAGCATGCGCCGCCCCGATTGAAGGCGCGTTAGGGAGCGTGGTTAAGCGCGCCTGAACTTCCACTTCAGACCCAGCACTACGCCGCTCAGGGCCAGGCAGACGGCGTTGGACGTCGCGACCGGCCAGCTGCCGAGCAGGACGCCGTAGGTGGTCCACAGCACGAAGCCGGTCACGGTCAGCAGGAACATGCGGAGAGACACCGACGAGGCATCCTTCTCGCGCCATATCTTGAGGATCTGGGGCGTGAAACTGGTCATCGAGCACAGCGCCGCCGCGACGCCGATGCAGTTGATGACCAGCTCACTCATGACCACGTCCCCAGCGAAGGCGGCGAGTTCCGATCAGGCGCTCATCGGTTGGTCGCCGAGGCCCCATCGGTCGACCCAGGCCGGCGCCAGCTGGAAGCCGGCCGGCGGCAGACCGGGGGCGCGGCCGTCGCGCAGGCAGGCCTTAAGGAAGCGGAGCGCCATCTTCACGCCATGCTCGGAGTAGGGCTTGCCGATCACGCCGCAGGCCCCGGCGAAGTCCTCGGGCAGGCGCTTGACGTTCGCGGTCATGAACAGAACCACGCCGCCGCAATCGCCCGCGATCCGGCGCGCGACCTCGACCCCGGTCGGACCATCGCGCAGGTGAACGTCGACGAGCGCCAGGTCCGGCAGCAGGGTGGCGGCCAGGGCCACGGCCTCGTCAGAGCTCATGGCGTGGCCGACGTCCCGGCAGCCCGCCTCCGCGACCAGGAAGCTGAGCTCGTTCGCCAGCAGCACCTCGTCCTCGACGATCAACACGTTCAGGGCGGTGTCGGCGGTCATCTCCGTCACAACTCAATGGTGTCCGTTCACCGGCAGCCGGATCAGAGTTCGCACGCCGGGTTCAGCGGTCGTGGTCACGCACTCGGCGCGCAGCTGCTCGCGGAGCAGGCCCACGATCGTCTGCCCAAATCCGGACGGCGCGCCGTCTTCCGCAAGCCCAACGCCGTTGTCGGCGATTTCGATCCGAAAATGCTCGCCCTCTCGTCGAATCGACACCCTGATCACGCCGGGCCGGCCATCGGGGAAGGCATGGCGAATGGCGTTGCGAAGCAGCTCGTTGACCAGCAACGCCAGCGGCGCCGCCCGGGCCGCCGGCACATCGATCCGTTCCAGGTCCAGCTCGGCGCGAATGTCTCGCCGCCCGGAGGCCCCGAGTGCGTCGGCGACGAGGTCTTCGAGGAAGGCCGCGACATCAAAGCGATCGATGTCGTCGTTCTGAAAGAGGCGGCGATGCACGGTCGCGATCGCCTCGACGCGTTCGAGCGCGCCTTGAAGGGCGGCGCGCACGGCGGGATCGGACGCTCGGCGCGCCTGCAGCTGGAGCAGAGAGGACATGAGCTGCAGGTTGTTCTTCACGCGGTGGTCGACCTCGTGAAGCAGCGCGGTCTTCTGCGGCAGGGCGCGCTGCAGGTCGACGGCGGCCCCCTCGACGACCTCCCGCGAGCCCTTCCGAAGCTCAAGCGCCCGCTGATCGTCGTCCTTCATCCGAACTCCCGTTGCGCCCCCGTGGGTGGCGGAACGAGCGGCGCTGCGTCCGGGTTCCAGTCGCCTCCGAACCGGATCAAGCCGGGGCGGACGAGCCGTCCATCGGCCCAAAACGAGAGAGGGCGCGGAGACCTGGCCGGTCTCCGCGCCCCCAGTCCGTGGCGAAAGCCGGGGTCTAGAACATCACCCGGCCGGCCAGTTGCAGGTTGACGCGGTCCTCGCCGTCGACGGCTTCGTACTCGCCCTCGACCGCGACGTAAGACATCGCCGTGCCGGCCTTCAGGGACAGACCCACCAGCATCGCGCCGTCGCCGGCCTCGGTGGCCGGCAGGGCCACCCATTGGCCGCCGACAAAGCGGAACACGGTGTCGCCGATCTCGCCCGAGATATGCTGCCGGTAGCCGAAGCGCAGCTCGGGACGCCACCAGAGGTCGCGACCGAAGGTGGCGCCCAGGGCCAGTTCGGCGGTGCTGCTCAGGCGATCGCTCGTCCGCGCGCCGACTTCCTGGTTGAAGCCGCCGCTCTTGCCGTTCTCCGCTCGGGAGTCTTCGGACAGATAGAGGTAGTCCACGCTCACAGCCGGGCGGGCATAGAAGCGGCCGGCCGTGAACTCGTAGGAGGCCGAGGCGCTCGCCACGCCGGTGAAGCCGGTCCAGTCGGCCGTCGATTCGACGATCAGCTGGGTGGTCGGGTCGATAAACACGCGATCGCCGGTGAACCAGCCGTAGCCGCCGGAACCACGCGCGTTGATCGTGAACTTGCCGATCGATCGACGCCAGTAAACGCCGGCCTCGAGCAGGGAGACGCTGGTCTCTTCCCCGATCTTGGCGATCTCGTCCTTTTCCTCAGCCGTGACGAAGGCCAGGGTCGCGCCCAGGGCGCCGCCGTCGGTGCCCATGCTCTCGTAGCCGCCGACGAAGCCGAAGGCCTTGGTCTCCGAGCCGGCCGTCACGCCGGCCTCGCGCATGACCTGGACGTTGACCTCCTGGAGCCAGAAGCTGTCCGGACCATAGCGTTGCCGCAGGTCGGGCCGGGTTCCGGTCAGGCGGGAGACGGTGCGCGTCATGCTGTCGAGCGAGGAGAACAGGCCCTCGCCCTGGTCCGGCAGCATCTGCTCGAACCGGTCCATGAACTCCTTGCGCGTATCGGCGGCCAGGAAGGAGTCGCGGATGTCATCGTCGTTTCCGAGCGCCGCGTAGACGGCGTCCAGCGCCAGCGACTGGCTCTGCGACAGGTCAATTTCCGCCGCGGTGCGCCGGCGGATGTCGACATAGACCTCGCCGGCGGCGGTGTCCGCCGAGGCCTGGGCCACGAACAGATACGGCGAGTTGCCGATCAGGCTCTGGTCCAGCGTGCCGGCGGTCAGGCCGGCGGGCGTGTCGGTCTTGATGACGGTAAAGCGTTGCGGCCCGTCGATCAGGTCAGTCAGCGTCAAGCCGATCTTGGCGCCGCTGGCGATATTGGCCGTGGCGACGGTGAACTGGGTGTTCGAACCGAGCCCGCCGTTGCCGTTGGGATCGGCGGTGAAGATCACCGAGCTGGTAGCGCCGATGTTGAGCGCCGTGCCGTCGATGATTTCGGCATTGGAGATGGTCAGCGAGCCGGCGGTGACATTCACGGTCAGCTGGCCGTCGCTGTCGCGCAGGTCGCCCGTCGCCTCCGCGCCGCCCGACAGGCTGAACACGTCCGCGCCGACGCCGAAGGACACATCGCCCGCGAGCGTGCCGTTCCGCAGGTCCAGGGTGTCGTCGAAGCCGCCGAAATAGAGGTTGCCGATCATGGCCGGCTCATCGGCGTCGTCGACGCCGTCACCATCCTTGTCCGGATCGGTGGTCGTGGAGTCGAGGTCGTCGTCGCCGTCGGCGACGCCCAGCTGGACGAACGTCACGCCCGCCGCCGCGTAGCGCAGATCAACCGCGATCGCCTCGCCGGTCACCGTCTCGTTGGACGCATCGTTGTCGGTGTCGTCGGTGTCGTTGGCGTCGTCGGTCGGCGCCACGATCGCCGTGATCGTGCCGCTGTTGGTGAACGAGGTGATGCCGCCGCCGCGATCCCAGACCCCCACGGCGCTGCCGTTCTCGCCGTTGGCGATCGCGACGATGGAGCCGGAGTTGTTGAAGGTGTGGACCGAGGCGTTCTGGTCGATGCGCACGGCGAACGCCGCGAAGGCGCCCTCGGACGCAGCGGCGCCCGACGTCGCGTTGGTGGAGGCCAGGAGACTGCCGTCGTTGAAGATGGTGTCGGCCACCGCGCCGCCCTCAAGGTGCAAGGCTTGGGCGTCGTTGTTGTAGGCAATGGCGGTCGCCGCGCCCTGGGTCCGGATGCCGCCTTCGATCGTGGTCGTCAGGCCGGCGTCGGTGCCGATCCGGATCGCCGTCCCGGCAATGTTGTCGAGCGTGCCGTTGCCGACGACGCTGCCGCGCACGACGAGCCCGTAGGCGTCGTCCCCGGTCGCGGCGACCCTGCCGATGGTGATGGCCTCGGTCGTCGAACCGATCTGCAGGGCCGCAGCCTGTCCATTCGAGGCCAGCGCGCTCGAGCCCTCGATGCTGTCATCGACGCCGTCGTTGTCGAGGTCTTTGTCGCTGGTGTCGAGGGTGCCGTCGTTGTCGTCGTCGGTGTCGGTCGAATTGGGAATGCCGTCGCCGTCGTAATCGATGCCGGCGATCGGCGCGACGTCGAGCAGAATGCCGTTGCCGACATTGCCCGTGACCAGCACGGCGGGACCGCCCTCCAGCTTGTCATCGGCGTCCAGGTCGGCGCGATCCTCGGCCAGGCCGGGGCGCGTCGCGTAGCGATAGCCCCGCGCGGCGATGCCGCCCTGGATGTTCAGGCGGCCCGACACGTCATCCACCGCCAGGCCGATGGCGTTCTCGCCCAGCGCCGACACCGAACCGCGGACGTCGACCGAACCGGTCACCGGCGCCTCGATCGAGATGGCGCGAGCGTTGTCGCCGGTCACGTTGATCGCGCCGCGGCTGGTCAGGTTGCCGGTCAGCGGACCGACGACGCGGATGCCGTAGGAGTCGTTGCCCTCGATCGTGATGATGCCGCCGTTCTCGACGACGATATTGCCGGTCATGGCGCCCTCGACGAGGATGCCGTGCTTGCCGACGCCATCGACGAAATCCCCGTCGAGGTCGCCGTCGCTGTCAGTGTCCTTCTGGTCCAGGCTCGATGTGAAGCTGATCGTGCCCTTGACCGTCAGGTCGGTGGTCGATCCGTCCAGAACCTTGATGCCGGCGATGTAGTCGACGTCCTCGGCGGAAATCTCGCCCTCATGGGTGACGTCGTTGTTGCTGTTGACCGTCACGGCGCCGGTGATCGCGCCGGCCGTGCCGTCGACGGTCGGTTTGATCTTGCCGGTGGACGTGATCTTGATGTCGTCCGGCGCACCGTTGTTGATCGTCGCCGTGAAGACGCCGGTCGTGCGGGTGTCGGTGATCGTCGTCTCGGCGAACGCGCCAGAGGCGAGCATCAGCAGCGGTGTGACAGCCGCGGTGGCGACCAGACGCTTGCGGAACATGAACTGAAAACCCCGGACCTTGAACGGCTCTGTGTTTCGTCCCTTGGCGATACGGCAAAATTGCGTCTGCCGTGAAACATCGCGGAACCTGCCTCGTCTATCGCAAGCCTCACAAGGGCGCCATATCTCCATGCGAACTGGTCGGACGAATCTTTCCAAAGCGAGGCTTTCACGCCATGGCGTCCGAAGGCGACCAAAGGCTCCATCGACCGACCCTGCTCGCCGGCGCCGCCGGCGCCGCGTCGCCGCTGCTGCTGACGCTCCTGGGCCAGGCGCAGGCCGCGCCGGCCGTCCTGGCCTCCGTGGCGATTGGCGCTGCGGGGCTCTGGCTCGCGCGCCGGGCCACGGTCAGCGCCGTTCCTCCGTCTGTTCCAGACGCTCAGCCCGCGCCCGCCGCCGCCGCGATTCCCTACGCGGCCATACTGGAGGACCTTGAGGATCCGGTGCTCGTGATCGAGGCCGGCGAACCTTACGAGGTCACCGGACACAGGCTGGTCTTCGCCAACGCCGCCGCGCGCGAGCTTTTTCGCATCTTCCGGCCCGACTCGCGCCTGATCACGGCCATCCGAAATCCCCAGGTCGTCGAGCTGGTCGATGAAGCCCTGTTCGGCGGCGTCGGCGGTCACGCCACCTTCGAGACCGGCGCATCGCAGGATCGCTCCTGGATCGCCGTCACCCGTCCGTTGGGAACAACGCCCTGGGGCGCCTCGCTGGCCCTGCTCACCCTGTGCGACCAGACCGATCTGAGACGCGCCGAGCGGATGCGGGCCGACTTCCTCGCGAACGCCAGCCATGAGCTGCGCACGCCGTTGGCGTCCCTGTCGGGCTTCATCGAGACCCTGCGCGGTCCGGCCCGCGACGACGCCGACGCGCGGGAGAAGTTTCTCGGCATCATGCAGGTCCAGGCCGAACGGATGTCGCGCCTGATCGACGATCTGATGAGTCTGTCGCGCATCGAGCTGAACGAGCACATCGCGCCCCAGGGCCGTGTCGACCTGGCCGGCGCCGTCACGGATGTCACGGACGCCCTGATGCCGGTGGTGACGGCCAAGGGCGTGACCTTCGACTGGGACTCTCCGCCCCGGGACGCTGTGGTCGTCGAAGGCGACCGCGACCAGATCGTGCAGGTGATCCAGAACCTGGTCGACAACGCCGTGAAGTACACCCCGGCCGGGGGCGTGGTGCGCATCGAGGTGAGCGGACCGGCGGACGGCGACCCGCCGCCGCCGCGGGACCCCGAAGCCACGCGACTGGCTCTGCTGACTCCCGAACACCGGGCCGGCGAGACCTATGGCCTGTTGCGGGTCATCGACCAGGGCCCGGGCATGCCTCGCGACGCCCTGCCCCGCCTGACGGAACGATTCTACCGCGTGGAGGGCCAGAAGAGCGGGGAACGGTTTGGAACCGGGCTCGGCCTCGCGATCGTCAAGCACATCGTCAATCGCCACAAGGGCGGCGTCGCCGCGGAAACCGTTCAGGGCCGAGGTTCAACCTTCTCGGTGTGGTTGCCCCTTTCGGGGGTCAGGATGATCGCGCCGCCGGAGCCGGCGGCTGTCGTGAAACTGTCATAGAAGTGTCGCATAGGGGCGACGTCCCGCGAGCACGGTCCGCGCCGTTCCCGCCCTTCCCACCGGATAAGCGATGACCGTTCTGATCGCCCTGGCTCTGCTCGTCGTGTTTTCGAGCAGCGTCTACTTCCTCGGACGCCGCCGCGCCCTGGCGCTCGCTGGCCCGTCTCCGGCGTCGCTGCATTCCCTGCCCGGCTATCATGGGACCTGGGTCGCCCTGTGGGCCGGCGCGCCGGCGGCGCTGATCCTGATCCTGTTCGTGGTGTTCGGCGGGCAGCTTGAGGAATCGGCTCTGCGGGCCCAAGTCCCCGCCGCCGTGGCGGAGTTGCCGGCCGAACGGCAGGATGTGTTCTGGGGCGACGCGCTTTCGATCGCTCGAGGCGAAACGGCCAGCGCCGTCGCCTGGGACGGCGAGGTCAAGGCCGCTCTCAACGCCAAGGCGGACGAAGCCCGCGCCATCGGCTTCTACGGCCTGATCATCGTCATGGCGCTGGCCGGAGTCCTCGCCCTGGCCGGTTTCCTGCTGGCCTTTCCCCGACTGTCCCGGGAGTTCCGGGCCCGCAACAGGGTCGAGGGATGGACCAATGCGCTGCTCATCCTCTGTTCGACGGTCGCGGTTCTGACCACGGTCGGCATCATTGCTTCGCTGGCCTGGGAAAGCCTTCGCTTCTTCCAGGCGGTGCCTCCAGTCGATTTCCTACTCGGAACGGAATGGAACCCGCAGATCGCCATGCGCAGCGACCAGGTCGCCGCGGAGGGAGCCTTTGGCGCTGTGCCGCTGTTCGCCGGCACCTTCCTGGTGATGATCATCGCCATGGCCGTCGCCGCGCCGATCGGCCTGTTCTCGGCCATCTACCTGGCGGAGTACGCCAGCCCGGCTCTGCGCTCGACGGTCAAGCCGTTGCTCGAAATCCTCGCCGGCGTCCCGACCGTGGTCTACGGGTTCTTCGCGGCCCTGACCGTCGGCCCCATTTTCCGCGCCTTCTTCAACGGGATCGGCGCCCTTCTTGTCGGCGGCCCGATGGACGAACTGGGGCAGTTCCTCGAACAGGTCCAGAACCAGATGGCCCTGACCGCCGGCGTGGTGATGGGCATCATGCTGATCCCCTTCGTCTCCTCGCTGTCGGACGACATCATCAACGCCGTTCCGCAGAGCCTGCGCGACGGCAGCTACGCCATGGGCGCCACCAAGTCGGAGACGGTAAAGCGCGTGGTTCTGCCGGCCGCGCTGCCCGGCATTGTCGCCGCCCTGCTGCTGGCCGTCTCCCGCGCCGTTGGCGAGACCATGATCGTGACCATGGCGGCGGGCCTGCAGGCCAAGCTGACGGCCAACCCGCTCGAGACGGTGACGACGGTGACCGTGCAGATTGTCACCCTGCTGACCGGCGACCAGGAGTTCGACAGCCCCAAGACCCTGGCCGCCTTCGGCCTGGGCCTGACCCTCTTCGTCGTCACCCTGGGCCTGAACATCTTCGCCCTCGCCATCGTGCGGAAGTACCGGGAACAATATGACTGAGCTCGCCACCCGCTTCAGTCCGGAGAGGCTCCGGAAGCGCTACGCCGCGGAAGCCCGTTTCAAGCTGTACGGGCGTCTGGCGATCTTCGTGGCGATGACCTTCCTGGTCGTGCTGCTCGGCCGCATCGGCCTGCAGGGCTACAGCACCTTCACCACGCACACGGTGACGCTGCCCGTCTATCTGGACCCGCAGAGGATCGACACGGCCGATCTCGAAGGCGCCAACTACGACTATCTGGTGGCCCTCTCGCTGCTGAAGACGGTCGGCGCGACAGAAGACGAGTATGGAACCAACTCGGGCCTGGCCATGGATCTGGTCAGCCGCGATCTCGGGTTCCAGATCCTGAACAAGGTCAAGGCCGATCGCAGCCTGATCGGCAAGACGATCAACGTCACCGGCCCGGTCAAGGCCAACGCCGACCTCTACTTCAAGGGCGAGCTGAAGCGGACGACCGATGAGGCCGACCGCAACCTCGACAACCAGCAGCTCGACTGGCTCGACAAGCTGAAGAAGGACGGCGCGGTCACGGGCGGCTTCAACTTCGCCTTCTTCACCAGCGGCGACTCCACCGAACCGGAGCAGGCCGGCGTCGGCGGGGCGATCATCGGTTCGGCGATGATGTTGCTGGTCACGGCTCTGATCGCCGTTCCCCTGGGCGTGCTGGCGGCGGTCTGGCTGGAGGAATTCGCGCCCAAGAACCGCTTCACGGACATTATCGAGGTCAACATCAACAACCTCGCCGCCGTGCCGTCGATCATCTACGGCCTCCTGGGCCTGGCGGTGTTCATCAACTGGGTCGGCATGCCGCGCGGTGCGCCCATCACCGGCGGGGTCGTGCTGGCCCTGATGGCGCTGCCGACCATCATCATCGCCACCCGCTCGGCCCTGAAGGCCGTGCCGCCGTCGATCCGCGAGGCGGCTCTGGGCATCGGCGCCTCGAAGACGCAGATGGTCTTCCACCATGTGCTGCCGCAGGCGATGGCCGGCATGATGACCGGCGTCATCCTGTCCCTGGCCCACGCCCTGGGCGAGACCGCGCCATTGTTGATGATCGGCATGGTCGCCTTCAACCCGGGCATTCCCGAGGGCCTGACCAGCTCCGCCGGCGTTCTGCCGGTCCAGGTCTTTATCTGGGAGAACGCGTCCGAGCGCGCTTTCCACGAACGTACGGCCGCAGCCATCATCGTGCTGCTGGCCTTCATGATCATCATGAATGCGGCCGCGATCGTTCTGCGCAGCCGCTTCGAGCGCAGGTGGTAATCCCGATATGAGCGTCCAACCGCCCATCATCCAAACCGCGTCGCCGCATACGGCGAAGGCGGGCGGAGCAGCCGATCCGACGAAGATCAGCGTCCGCGACATCAACGTCTTCTACGGGGAAAAGCAGGCGCTCGACTCGGTGTCGATCGATATTCCCGGCAAGTCGGTGACCTCGTTCATCGGCCCGTCGGGCTGCGGCAAGTCGACCTTCCTGCGGTGCATCAACCGCATGAACGACACCATCCCCGGCTGCCGCGTCGAGGGCCGCATCGAGATCGACGGCGAGGACGTCAACGCCAAGTCGGTCGACCCGGTGGTCCTGCGCGCCAAGGTCGGCATGGTCTTCCAGAAGCCCAATCCGTTTCCCAAGACGATCTTCGAGAACGTCGCCTATGGCCCGCGAATCCATGGCCTGGCGACCGGAAAGGCCGAGCTCGAGGGCATCGTCGAGGCGTCGCTGAAGAAGGCCGGCCTGTGGAGCGAGGTGTCCGACCGCCTTCACCAGCCGGGCACCGGCCTCTCCGGCGGCCAGCAGCAGCGCCTGGTCATCGCCCGGGCCATCGCCGTGCAGCCGGAAGTGATCCTGATGGACGAGCCCTGCTCGGCCCTGGACCCGATCGCCACGGCCCGCATCGAGGAGCTGATCGACGACCTGCGCCAGCAGTACTGCATCGTCATCGTCACCCACTCGATGGCCCAGGCCGCCCGCGTCTCCCAGCGGACCGCCTTCTTCCACCTCGGCAAGCTGGTCGAGGCCGGGCCGACCGAGGAGATCTTCACGAACCCGCGCGAGCAGCGCACCCAGGACTACATCACCGGCCGCTTCGGCTGAGGACCCCGACATGAACGAGCACATTGTCCGCTCCTACGAGGAAGAGCTGAACCAGCTGGCCGCCGAGGTGGTCCGCATGGGCGGCCTCGCGGAGGCCCAGGTCAACGATTCCATCACCGCCTTCGCGCGTCGTGACGTCCCGCTGGCGCAGGCCGTGGCCGGCAAGGACGAGAAGCTCGACGTCGCCGAGGCGGACATCGAACGATCGGCGATTCGCCTGATCGCCCTGCGCCAGCCGATGGCCAACGACCTGCGCCGCGCGGTCGCCGCCATGAAGATCGCGATGAACCTGGAGCGCTGCGGCGACCTGGCCAAGAACATCGCCAAGCGCACCCTGATCCTCGCCGAAGCGGAGCCCGCCGGCCCGGTGACCCGCTCGATCGAGCGCATGGGCAAGCTGGTCGGCGCGCGGCTGAAAGAGGTGCTCGACGCCTACACCGCCTCGGAGGTCGACCGCGCCATCGCCGTCTGGACGCGCGACACCGAGGTGGACGAGCACTACGACAGCCTGTTCCGCGAGCTGCTCACCTACATGATGGGCGACCCGCGCACGATCACCGCCGGCGCGCACCTGCTTTTCGTCGCCAAGAACCTCGAGCGGATCGGCGACCACGCCACCAACATCGCCGAGATCGTCCACTACGAGATCACCGGTCGCGAGATCATCTCCGACCGGCCCAAAATGGACTCGCTGAGCTCATGACCCCTACCGTTCTGGTCGTCGAGGACGAGGACGCCCTCGCCACTCTGCTTCAATACAATCTTGAGAAGGAGGGCTATCGCGTGGTCCACGCCGGCGACGGCGAGGAGGCGCTGATGCTGGCCCAGGAGCAGCAGCCGGACCTGGTGGTCCTGGACTGGATGCTGCCGAAGGTCTCGGGCATCGAGGTCTGCCGGCGCCTGCGCCAGCGTCCGGAGAGCCGCAACCTGCCGATCCTGATGCTCACCGCCCGCGGCGAGGAGAGCGACCGGGTCCGCGGTCTCGACACGGGCGCCGACGACTATGTGGTCAAGCCGTTCGCCATGACCGAGCTGACCGCCCGCATTCGCGCCGTGATGCGCCGGATTCGGCCGGGCCTGGCCGACGATCGCGTCCAGGCCGGCGACATCGTCATCGACCGCGTCGCCCATCGGGTGAAGCGCGAGGGCAAGGAAATCCATCTCGGACCGACCGAGTTCCGCCTGCTTGACCACCTGATGCAGCACCCTGGCCGCGTGTTCAGCCGCGAGCAGTTGCTGGACGCGGTGTGGGGCAGCGATGTCTATGTCGAGGCCCGCACGGTCGACGTCCATATCGGCCGGTTGCGCAAGGCGTTGAACAAGGGCGCCTCGGTCGACCCGATCCGAACGGTTCGCTCCGCCGGTTACTCGCTGGACTTCGACGGGTAGGTCGCGGAGCGGGGACATGCCCTTCAGCGCGTGTCCCCCTCTGCTCCAGCCAGCCGCGGGGCACAGATACCGACGACGGCAGATATCCCCCTCAAAGGTTGACGCCCTCGCCTCGCCGGGCAAAAGCACCCGCCCATGAACATTCTCCTCATCGGCTCCGGCGGGCGCGAACACGCGCTGGCCTGGAAGATCGCGCAATCCCCGCTGCTGACCCGCCTCGTCGCCGCGCCGGGCAGCCCGGGGATCGAACAGGTCTGCGAGATCCGGCCGGTGAAGGCGACGGACGTCGACGGTCTGGTCGCGCTCGCGCAGGGGATCGCCGCCGACCTCGTGGTGGTCGGTCCCGAGGCCGCTCTGGAGGTCGGCATCGCCGACGCGCTGGCCGAGATCGGCATTCCCTGCTTCGGCCCGACGGCCTCGGCCGCCCGGCTGGAGACGTCCAAGGCCTTCACCAAGGACTTCTGCGCCCGTCACAATCTGCCGACGGCCGACTACGGCGTGTTCGAAACCGCCGACGCGGCGGCGAAGTTCCTCGACACCCAGACCGCGCCCTATGTGATCAAGGCCGACGGCCTGGCGGCCGGCAAGGGCGTGGTCATCGCCCAGACCCGCGCCGAGGCCGACGCCGCCGTCACCGACATGCTCGGCGGTCGCTTCGGCTCGGCCGGCGCGCGCGTCGTCATCGAGGAGTTCATGCACGGCGAGGAGGCGTCCTTCTTCGCACTCTGCGACGGCGAGACGGCCATCCCCTTCGGCTACGCCCAGGACCACAAGCGCGCCCACGACGGCGACGAGGGCCCCAACACCGGCGGCATGGGAACCTATTCGCCGGCGCCGGTGCTGACCGACGCCCTGGCCAGGCGCGCCTTCGAGGAGGCCGTGCTGCCGGCGGTGAAGGGCATGGCGGCGGAAGGCAATCCCTATCGCGGCGTGCTCTACGCCGGTCTGATGCTGACGGCGACCGGCCCGCGGCTGGTGGAGTTCAACGCCCGCTTCGGCGACCCGGAATGCCAGGTCCTGATGCTGCGGCTGGCCGGCGACATCGTCCCCTACCTGAAGGCCGCCGCCGAGGGCGCGCTGGCGTCGATGCCGCCCCCCGCATGGAAGGACGAAAGCGCCGTCTGCGTGGTCTACGCCGCCGAGGGCTATCCGGACGCCCCGAAGAGCGGCGCGGCGATCCGCGGCGGCGAGTCCGACTTCGGCGGAAGGGCGGTGATCTTCCATGCAGGGACGTCGCGGGACGCCGACGGGACCCTGCGGGCCGCCGGCGGCCGCGTGCTGAACGTCTGCGCGCTGGGACCGGACCTCAGGGCGGCGCGGGACGCGGCCTACGCCGCCATCGGGACCATCGACTTCCCCGGCGGCTTCTATCGCACAGACATCGGCTGGCGAGCACTGTAGACGCCGGCGACGAAAAAGGGCCGGACGATCACGCCCGGCCCTTCGTCGCTACTGCCTGCCTGGCGGCGGCTATTTGTCTTGCGGTTCGAGCACGACGTGCGCCGGGTTCGGCACCAGGTCCTGCGAGGCGCCGGTCACGGCGTCCACGCCGATGCCGATGAGGCCGCCGACCAGCACGTTGCCCGCGACGCCGGCCGCGCCGGCGCCCGACGTCTTGTGCGTGACCGTCACGGTCGCGGGCTTGAAGCCGGGCTTGGTGATCGTCGCGGTGAACTCGGACTTGCGCGACATCTTGATGGCGCAAGGCGTGGCCGGGCGCTGATGCCCATTGCTGGTCTCGACCTTGGCGCCAGACGGTTCGCTGGTGATCTGCCAGGCGTCGTTGGAACCGCGGGTGACGGTGGCGCAGGCTCCCAACGACAGGACGCCGGACGCAACGATGATCGCGCGCAGAACGCGCGACGGAGAGATATGCATGAAATGCCCCCAAGACGATCGGAATCGATCGAGACCACTTCTGGCAGAGACCGTTCGGCATGACCAGCGACGGAACGCCGCAGAGATTGCGCCACCGCAAACCTCTCCGTGCGGGCGAGGTTCTCCTGCTTGCGCCCCGTCGCCCGATCCCTAAGATCGCGCCAACTTCAAACAAGCGTACGAAACACGGGGAAACGTCGATGTCCGAAGCCGCGCCCACCGCCCAGGACCTCAACTCCGGCACCAAGCCGGTCGAGGAGCGCCACCGGATCGACGAGAGCAAGCTGGCGGACTGGCTGAAGGCGAACGTCGAAGGCTACGAAGGCCCGTTGGAAGTCCGCCAGTTCAAGGGCGGCCAGTCCAACCCGACCTACCAGCTGGTCACCCCAAACAAGAAGTACGTGCTGCGCCGCAAGCCGCCCGGCAAGCTGCTGCCCAGCGCCCACGCCGTCGACCGCGAGTTCCGGGTGATCTCGGGCCTGAACAAGGTGGGCTTCCCGGTGGCCAGGGCCTACGCGCTCTGCGAGGACGACAGCGTGCTGGGCACGATGTTCTACGTCATGGACAACGTCGAGGGCCGGATCCTCTGGGACCTGACCCTGCCCGACAGCAGCCCCGCCGAGCGTCGCGCGATCTACGAAGCCAAGATCGCCACCCTGGCCCAGCTGCACAATGTCGACTACGAGGCCATCGGCCTGGGCGACTACGGCCGGCCGGGCAACTACTTCGCCCGCCAGATCGACCGCTGGACCAAGCAGTACAAGGCCTCCGAGACCCAGAGCATCCCGTCGATGGACCGGCTGATCGAGTGGCTGCCGCAGACGACCCCAGCCGACGACCAGACCTCGATCGTCCACGGCGACTACCGCCTGGACAACATGATCCTGCACCCGACCGAGCCGAGGGTGATCGCGGTGCTCGACTGGGAGCTGTCGACGCTGGGCAATCCGCTGGCCGACTTCTCCTATCTGCTGATGCACTGGGTCATGCCGGGCGGCGAGCGCGCCTCGCTGGCCGGTATCGAGGACCTGAAGGCATGGGGCATCCCGACCGTCGAGGAAGCCGTCGAGCAGTACTGCCGCCTCACCGGCCGTGACGGCCTGCCCGAGCTGAACTGGTACTTCGCCTACAACATGTTCCGGCTGGCCGGCATCTGCCAGGGCATCGTCGGCCGGGTCCGCGACGGCACCGCCGCCAGCGCCCACGCCCAGACCATGGAAGCCCGCGTCCCGGCCCTGGCCGACGCCGCGCTGGCCTTCGCGAAGAAGGCGGGAGCCTGATGATGACGATGACCCCGTCCAGCAAACGCCTGGCGCTCGGCCTCGTCGCCGGAGTCGCCCTGACCGCGATCGGCCTCGGCCTAGCCCAGGCGCGCCAGACGCCCGCCGCCCCGGCCGCCACCTGTGTCCAGGCCGGCCGCCTTCTCGCCGACCCCGCGAGCGGGAAGATCGAGACCGAGCGGACGCTGGTCGTCCAGGACGGCAGGATCGTCCGCATTGACGCCGGCTTCGTCTCGGACGGCTGTGAGACGGTCGTCGACCTTAAGGACAGCTTCGTGCTGCCGGGTCTGATCGACAGCCACGTCCATCTGACCAGCGAGAACGGCCCCAACCAGCGGATCGAGCGCTTCACCAAGACCAAGTCCGACCTGGCGCTCGACGGCGCCTGGTACGCGATGAAGACGCTCAAGGCCGGCTTCACCACCGTCGCCGACCTCGGCGGCCCGAACGAGTCCGTCTTCGCCCTGCGCGATGCGATCAAGGCCGGTCGCGTGGCGGGCCCGCGGATCATCGCCGCCGGTTCGCCAATCTCCGTCCATGGCGGCCACGGCGATCCCGGCAACGGCATGCCGGAGGAGCTGGTCCACGTCTATCGGCCGAGCTCCGTCTGTTCCGGCGCCGACGACTGCCGCCGCGCGGTGCGCGAGCAGGTGCGGGCCGGCGCCGACATCATCAAGATCACCGCCACCGGCGGCGTCCTCTCGCCGACGGCCGCGGGCCTGGCCAAGCAGTTCTCGGACGATGAGCTGAAGGCGATCGTCGAGACCGCCCATTCGATGGGACGCAAGGTCACCGCGCACGCCCACGGCGTCGACGGCATCAACGCCTTCCTGCGCGCCGGCGGCGATTCCATCGAACACGGCACCTATGTCGACCCGGAGTCGATCAAGCTGTTCAAGGCCAGCGGCGCCTGGCTGGTGCCGACCCTGATGGCCGGCGACTTCGTGGTCCGCGAGGCCAGCAAGCCGAACACCTACCTGCTGCCCGCCCAGCGCGACAAGGCGCTGATCGCCGGACCGCTGATGATCGACATGACCCGCCGCGCCTACCAGGGCGGGGTCCGGATCGCCTTCGGCACCGACACCGGGGTTTCCGCCCACGGCGACAACGCCGGCGAGTTCGCGCTGATGGTCAAGGCCGGCTTCTCGCCGATCGACGCCATCCGCTCGGCCACGGTCGGCGCCGCCGAACACTTCGGCCTGCAGGGTCTGATCGGGGCGCTGAAGCCCGGCATGCAGGCCGACCTCATCGCCGTGAAGGGCGACCCGCTGACCGACGTGACCGAGTTGACGCGGGTGACCTTCGTGATGAAGGGCGGCGTGGTTTACTGATCCCAGGCGCCTCTCCCTTTTGAGAGAGGATTTAGAAGGTCGCCAGCAGCGCCTGAACCGCCGCCTCGTCCTCGAAGGTCGCCTTCACCGGCCACATCGCGACCCGTGACCGCCACGCGGCGGGCAGGCGGACCCAGTCCTTCTCGGTGGTGACCAGCCCCGCGCCGAAGTCCTCGGCCCGGCGCTGGAGCGCCCGCAGCGTCGCCTCGTCGAAGGCGCCGTGGTCGGGAAACGGCGCGAAATCCCTGAGGTCGCAGCCAGCGGCGATCAGGGCGCGCTCGACCTTCCACGGCTTGCCGACGCCGGCGAAGCCGACCTGCGGACCGGCTGGAGGCGGTGCGACCGGCTCAAGGCGGGCGATCAGCACCGGCGTGCCTTCGAACTGGGCCAGCAGCTCCGGATCGGGCTGAGGCAGGTCGGCCGGCAGCAGCAGCACGACCGCGTCGGCGCGGGCCAGGCCGACCTTCAGCGGCTCGCGCATCGGCCCGGCCGGGAACACCCGGCCGTCGCCGAAGGGCCACTCGTTCCCCCGCGTCTCGCCGTCGACGACGACCAGCGACAGGGTCTTCTTCAGCGACGGGTTCTGGTGGCCGTCGTCCATGACCACGACGCCGGCGCCGGCCGCCTTCGCGGCCTTCGCCCCCGCCGGCCGATCCGCGCTGATCCACATCGGATAGTCGTGCGCCAGCATCAGCGGCTCGTCGCCGACGTCGGCGGCGGCGTGGACCGTCGGGTCGACGCGGTGCACGCCCTTCAACGCGCCGCCATAGCCGCGCGAGAGGCCGTGAGCGGCCAGGCCCCGCGCGGTCAGCAGCCGCAGCAGCTCGCGCACGACCGGCGTCTTGCCCGTGCCGCCGGCGGTGAGATTGCCGACGCAGATCACCGGCACGCCGGCGTCCTCGGGAACGGTCCGGGCGATCCGGTCCGCTGTCACCGCCGCCCAGATCCAGCCCAGCGGCGTCAGCAACGCGCGGCGCAGCCGGCCCGGCGACCGGTCGCGGACGTACCACCAACGCGGCGTCGACAGCTTCATGGCAACAGCGGCTCCAGCTGAATCCAGGCGTCCTCAAGCGCGGCGGACGTCTTCGCCGCGTAGTCGCGCGCCGCCTCGCCGATGCGCTTCGCCCGCGCTGGATCAGCCAGCAGCTCGTGCATCAGGCGCGTCAGGTCGGCCTCCGTCCCGGCCTGCAGCGCCGCGGGCCCGCCCGCCAGCATCTCGGCGAAGACGTCGCTGAAGTTGAAGGCCCATCCGCCGGTGATCACAGGCACGCCGAGCCGCGCGGGTTCGAGTGGATTATGCCCCCCGATCCCGGCGACGAAACTGCCGCCCATCACGGCCACCGCGGCGAGCCGGAACCACAGGCCCATCTCGCCCAGGGTGTCGGCCAGGTAGACGCGGGTCTCCCCGGTGACCGGCTCGCCGGCCGAACGCTGCGCCACGGCGACGCCTTGGGTCCTCAGCCAGGCAGCGATCTCGCCCCCCCGCTCCGGATGGCGCGGCGCCACGATCAGCAGCGGCGGCTCGCCGGGCGGCGGCGGCAGTCTCGAGAAGGCCGAGTTGATGAGCGCCTCTTCGTGCGGGTGGGTGCTGGCGGCGACGACGACCTTGCGGTCGCCGATCTCGGCCTTCATCCGCGCCAGCTCGGTCTCGTCGCAGCCGAGCGGATCGCCGACATGCTTCAGGTTCACCAGCGGTCCGGGGGCGACGTACTTCGCCAGCCGGTCAGCGCTGGCGCGGTCCTGCGGCAGCATGCGGTCGAACGCCCTGAGCACGGTCTTGGCCAGACCCGGCGCCCGGCTCCAGCCCTTCGCCGTCTTTTCCGTAATCCGCGCCGACAGCAGCACCATCTTCGCCCCCTGCGCCTTGGCGCCGAGGATCAGGTTCGGCCAGAACTCGCTCTCGACGAAGATCGCCAGGTCGGGCCGCCAGTGCTCGAGGAAGCGGCCCGACGCGCCCGGCGTGTCCAGCGGCGCGTACTGATGGATGGCCCCGTCCGGCAGCCGTTTGCCCAGCAGTTCGGCCGAGGTGACCGTGCCCGAGGTGACCAGCACCGTGGTCTCCGGCCGCCGCTGGCGCAGGCGCTGGATCAAGGGCAGCACCGACAGGCTCTCGCCGACGCTGACGGCGTGGATCCAGACCAGCGGCCCCTCCGGCCGCTCGGCCGAGGCCACGCCCAGCCGCTCGTCGTGACGGACCGGGTCTTCCTTCCCGCGCCGCGAGCGGTCGACCAGGATGCCGGGCGTGAACGGCTCCAGCAGCGCCACGCCGAGCCGATAGAGGGTCAGGGACAGCGGCAAGCGGTCAGACCACGTCGGCGGAAGCGAGGTGGCAGGGATGTCCGCCATCGCCGGTCTCGACCTGCACGGTCGGATGGCCGATGCCGAACCTGTCCTGCAGGCCGTGCGCGACATCGTGCAGGAAAGCGTCGCAATCGGCGTTGTCGGGCCGGATCAGGTGGGCGGTCAGGGCCGTCTCGGTCGTGCTCATCGCCCAGATGTGCAGGTCGTGGACCTCGGTCACCCCCGGTCGCTCGGCCAGCCAGGCCTTCACCGCCGCGGGGTCGACGCCGCGCGGCGCGGCGTCGAGGGCGAGGTCGAGGGAGTCCCGCAGCAGGCTCCAGGTTCCGATCACGATGACCAGGGCGATCAGCAGGCTCACCGCCGGGTCGACCCATAGCCAGCCGGTGAAGAAGATCAGCGCTCCGGCCGCCACCACGCCGAGCGACACCGCCGCGTCGGCGGCCATGTGCAGGAAGGCGCCGCGAACGTTGAGGTCGTGATGTCCCTTCATGAACATCAGGGCCGTGGCCGTGTTGATGAGCACGCCAATGGCGGCGACCATCATCACCGGCCCGGGCTGCACCGGGTCCGGCGAGCCGAAGCGGCGGATGGCCTCCCAGACGATCATGCCGACCGCAACCAGCAGCAATCCGGCATTGGCCAGCGACGCCAGGATCGTGCCTTTGCGATAGCCGTAGGTGCGACGCAGGGTCGGCGCCCGCTTGGCCATGCCGGCGGCCGCCCAGGCCAGCAGCAGGCTCAGCACGTCGGAGAGATTGTGCCCGGCGTCCGCCAGCAGGGCCAGCGAACCGGTCCATAGCCCGGCGGCCGCCTCGGTCGCGACGAAGGCGATGTTCAGCCCGGCGCCGATCGCGAACGCACGGCCGAAGTCGGCGGGGGCGTGACTGTGGCCATGATGCCCATGGCCATGGCCGTGCCCGCCGTGACCATGCCCGTGATCGTGATCGTGCTCGTGGCCGTCGTGCGCCATGGCTCAGGGTCTCACTCGCCGACCGGACCGTCCAGCAGGGCTTCCGCCCGCTGCGTCGCCGCCGTCAGCCGCCGCGCCCATTCGACATTCAGGGCGTCCAGATCATCGTCGCGGCCGGCATAGACCGGACCGTCCCACACCATCGCGCCCTTCGAGAAAGGCAGCGGGATCACCGTCCTGTCCCAGCTGCCGATGCGGAGGCAGGGCTTGCTGGCCAGCCCGACGAAGATCACCGGCGCGCCGGTGACGCGGGCCAGGGTCGGCGTTCCCGACTGCATGACCTCGACCGGCCCGCGCGGACCGTCCGGCGTGATGGCGATGCCGCCTCCGCCCTTCACCCATTTGATCATGTCGCGAAAGGCCTGTTCGCCGTGCTTGTTCTTGCCCGGGTCGGACGACTTTTTCGACGAGCCGCGGATGGCCGGGAAGCCGATCTGCTGGACGGTGAGGGCGATGAACTCGCCGTCGGCCGAGCGCGAGATCAGGGCGCGCATGTCCTGCTTGTCCGGTCCTTGAGGCCAGCTTTGCGGAGCGAGGGGAATACGGGCATGCCAAAAGCAGAGGATGACCCCGCCGCCGCCGGCCCACACGGCCTGCGCCTTGTCCTGCCCCTCTCGCGTCCAGCGCAGGGTCGCGTAGCAGAGCCTCAGCCAGGTGGCGAAGATGAAGGCCAGCGTGTGCTGCACGGCGGCGGATCGGAAGAAGGCCTTCAACTCAGGAGGCTCCGGCGGGAACGGTTTCGAGATCCTGCGCCTTGGCGAGGCGCGCGTAGAGACCGCCGCGCTTCCGGATCAGCGCGCCGTGGGGGCCCTGTTCGACAACCCGCCCCCTGTCGATGACATAGATGCGGTCGGCGCCCTTCACGGTCGACAGGCGGTGGGCGATGACGATGGTCGTACGGCCGGTCATCAGCCGGTCTAGGGCCGCCTGCACCTGGGCCTCGCTCTCGGTGTCGAGGGCGCTGGTCGCCTCGTCGAGCAGCAGGATCGGGGCGTCCTTCAGGAAGGCGCGGGCGATGGCGATCCGCTGACGCTGGCCGCCGCTGAGGCGCGAGGCGGCCTCGCCGACCACGGTGTCGTAGCCCTCCGGAAACGCGACGATGAAGTCGTGGGCCGCGGCGCGCCGGGCGGCCTCCTCGATCTGCGCGTCCGAGGCGTCGGGCCGGGCGTAGGCGATGTTGGCGCGGATGGTGTCGTCGAACAGGAACGGCTCCTGGGTGACCAGGGCGATCCGCTCGCGCAGGCGGGCGATTTCCGCCTCGCGCACGTCGACCCCGTCGAGCGTCACGCTGCCCTCCGTGACATCGTAGAAGCGCGGGATCAGCGACAGCACCGTGCTCTTGCCGCCGCCGGACGGGCCGACCAGTGCGACCATTTCACCCTTGCGGGCTTCCAGGGTCACATTCTCCAGCACCGGCGGGCCTCCGGCGTAGGCGAAGGCGACGCCGTCCAGCCGGACATGGCCTTCGGTGCGGGCCGGCAGGGGCCGCGGACTGTCGAGCTCGACCACCTCGGGCTCGACGTCCATGGCCGAGAACAGGCGCCGGGCCGCGGTGGAGCCTTCGGTGAAGATGGTCTGCAGGTTGGCCAGCTGGCGCAGCGACTGGGCGGCCATCATCAGCGCCAGGATGAACTCGGTCAGCGAGCCGGCGCTGATGCCGCCGTGCTGGGCGCGCCAGCCGGCGTAGAGGAAGACGGCCGCCACCACGACCATGCTCATCAGCTCGGTCACCGGCGCGGCCCGGGAGCGGGCGTTGGAGCCCTTGATCAGATGTCGCTGGCGACGCTTCACCACCTCGGCGACGCGGGCTTCCTCATAGTCCTCGCGGTTCTCCATCTTGACGATGCGGATGCCGTCCAGCGCCTCCATGATCGCCGTCGCCAGGGCCGAGGTCTCGCCCATCGCGCCGCGCGTCGCCTTCCGGCTGCGTTTGGAGAAGCGCCGCATCAGCAGACTGGCCAGCGGCGCGACCGTGATCACGCCGACGGTCAGCCACAGGTCGTTGCGGCCCATGGTGACCAGGGCGCCAAGCACGATCAGGGTCTCGCGGGCGTAGTTGACCACGCCGCTGGTCGAGGCCTCGCGGATCAGCCCCGCGTCATAGAGCATCGAGGCGACATACGAGCCCGTATGCGTGGTCTTCAGTCGCGCCAGGTCGGCGCGGATCAGCCGGCCGAACAGCTGCACCTGCACAGCCCCGACGACGCCGTTGCCGATGCGGTTGATCAGGGTCGACTGCAGCACCTGAAGCAGCGTGCGGGCCAGGGCCAGGGCGATGATCGTGCCGGGGATGATCCACAGCAGGCTCGGGTTTCGCGCCGTGACCAGGTCGTCGATCGCCGGTCGGATCATCTGCAGCAGCTTGGTGTTCACCGCCGCGATCAGGGCCGCGCAGACCAGGGCGACCACGAGGCCCGGCCACTGCGGCCGGAGGTACTCGCGCCAGACCCTCGCCATCAGGGCGCGGCTGGAAAGTTCGGGAGGCGCGGACATCGGTTCGCGAATCGACCTTGGGGTTTGCGTTCCAGGCTAGGGGCCCTACTTAGGACGCTCTTTGAGGGAGCGCCACTTGTCCGGCCACGACCTTTCCACGCGCTGGGGCCGCTTCAAGGCCTACTGGGGCTCGATCTGGGGCGACCACGCCTTCCTGCGGATCGGCTTTTCCAACGCCCACTGGATCGGCCCGGACATGGTGCGCGCGGCCCAGCCCTGGCCCTATCAGTTGGCCTACTGGAAACGCGACGGCATCAGGACGATCGTCAACCTGCGCGGCGGCTTCGACGCCAGCTTCTACGCGCTGGAGAAGGACGCCTGCGAGCGCCTGGGGCTCAACCTGGTTGATTTCACCATCACCTCGCGGGCCGTGCCCAAGCGGGAAACCGTGCTCGCGGCCAAGGCGCTGTTCGAGACCATCGAGTATCCGGCGCTGATGCACTGCAAGTCCGGCGCGGACCGGGCGGGGATCATGAGCGTCTTCTACCGCCACTTCCATCTGGGCGAGCCGATCCGGCAGGCCGTGAAGGAACTGGGCCTGCGCACGATGCACGTGAAGCAGGGCAAGACCGGCGTACTGGACTACGTCTTCGAGCGCTACCTGGCCGAGGCCGAGCCGAAGGGGATCAGCTTCATCGACTGGGTGAAGAGCGACGCCTACGACCCGGTCGCCATCAAGGGCGACTTCCAGGCCAGCTGGTGGGGCGCCTTGCTCACCGACAAGCTGCTGCGTCGGGAGTAGCGCCCCGGTCAGGCGGTCTGGTCGACGCCGCCGATCGCGAACACGGCGACGCCGAGGACCACGAACATCGCGACGGCGATCAGGTTCTCAAGCATGGGGAGCCTCCCTGGATGGACGGCTCCCTACAGGCGTACTGTGACGTAGCGTTGACATCCCCGCCTCCGCTCATCCCGGCGAATGCCGGGATGAACGGTTAGAAATCAGTGCTGATAGTCCGCGCTCGCCGGGTCCAGCAGCTTGTGGGCGTGGATGATGAAGTAGCGGGCGTGGGCGTTGTCGACCGTCGCCTGGGCGCGGCGCTTCCAGGCGGCGTAGGCCTCGGCATAGTTGGGGTAGGCGCCGACCATCTCGACCTTGTCGAGGTCGCGGAACTCGGTTCCGCTGACGTCCTTGAGTTCGCCGCCGATGACGATGTGGAGAAGTTGCTTGTCGCTCATGCGCGGGGGCCCTTCCGCAGGGTGAGTCTCAGTTGGGGCGCTCGATATGCCGGACGCGGTCCAGGATCAACGGGTGCAGTGCCGGCGCGGCGCAGATCAGGCTCGGTTCCTTCGGAATCGGCCGGTTGTAGCCGAAGGTCCGACCCTTGTGGTCGGTGACGATCGCGCCGGCCTCGCGGCAGATCAGGTCAGCGGCGGCGAGGTCCCATTCGTTCTTGGCGGTCAGGGCGATGGCGGCGTCGAAGCGCCCCTCGGCGACCAGGCACATGCGGTAGGCGATCGAATTGCGCGTCTCGATCCGCATGTCCGGCCAGGGCGTGGGCCAGGCCGGATGACGGAACATCGGACCGTCGCCGAGCATGCCGCAGCCCTCGACCGCATCGCAGCCGCTGGCCGCGATCGGCGCGCCGTTCAGGAAGGCCCCGCCGCCGACGAGAGCGGTGAAGGTCTCCTCCAGCTCCGGCGCGTGGACAACGCCGGCGACCGGCTGGCCGTCCTCGACCACGGCGATCGACACGGCCCAGAACGGCTTTTCCTTGAAGAAGGCCACCGTGCCGTCGATCGGATCGACCACGAACAGCCGTGACCTGTCCATCCGGGCCGGGTCGTCGGCGGTCTCCTCCGACAGCCAGCCGTAGTCGGCGCGCGCCGCGCCCAGCCGCTCGCGCAGCAGGGTGTCGACGGCGATGTCGGCGTTGGTCACCGGAGAGCCGCCGTCCTTGGACCAGACCTTCAACCCCTCGGCCTTGAGCTTGCGGGCGAGGACCCCGACCTCGCGGGCGGCGTCCTCGATAAGGGCCAGATCCCGCTTCATCGACCCGCGATCGCCAGCCCGTCGACCAGCAGGGAGGGGCTGTTGGATGCGCCGCGCAGCTCCAGGTCCGAGCCGGGGACCAGGCGGCCGTAGATGTCGATCAGATTGCCGGCGACGGTGATTTCGGCGACGGGATAGGCGACCTCGCCGTTCTCGAACCAGAAGCCGGAGCAGCCCACCGACCAGTCGCCCGTGTTACCGTTCAGCGAGGGGCCGAACATCGAGGTGATCAACAGGCCGTCCTTCGCGTCGGCCATCAGACCGGCCAGGTCGCGCGCGCCGGGCTCGACCGTCAGGTTGCAGGGCGCGACGCCCGGAGGGCCGGCGAGGCCGCGCGAGGCGTGGCCCGTGGTCTCCAGGCCCAGTTGCCGGGCCGAACTCGTGTTCAGCAGCCAGGTCGTTAGCACGCCGTCGTCGATGATGTTCATCGCCCGGTTGGCCACGCCCTCGTCGTCGAAGGGCGAGGAGCCCAGCCCACGCACGCGGTGCGGATCGTCGCTGATGCGCACGCCGTCGGCGAACAGCTTCCGGCCGAGCCGATCCTTGAGAAAGCTGACGCCCCGCGCCACGGCGGGGCCGGAAATGGCGCCGATCATCGGGCCGATCAGCGACATGGCCAGTCGGTTCTCGAAGATCACCGGGGCGGTGGTCGACGCGATCTTGCGGGCGTTGAGGCGCTGAACGGCGCGCTTGCCCGCCTCCAGACCGATCGCGTCGGCGCCGGGCAGATCGGCGGCGTGGCGCGTGGTGCGCCCCTCCCCGCCCCGCTCCATGCCCGAGCCCTCCCCGGCCACGGCCGAGGCCGACAGCGAGAAGGACGAGGCGCGGTGCAGGCCATGGAAGCCGTCGCTGGTGGCCATGGCCCACGAGCCTGTGGACCAGGACGCCGAACCGCCGTCGGAATTGGTCACCCCCGCGATGCTGCGCGCCGCGGCCTCGGCGTCGCGGGCCAGGGTCTCGAGATGCTCAGGCGAGGGCTCGACGCCGTCATAGAGGTCGAGATCCGGGAACGGTCCCGTCGCTAGGCGGTCGTGCGGGGCGAGGCCGGCATAGGGATCTTCCGGCGCCAGACGGGCCATGGCCACGGCGCGCTCGATCAGCTTGCGGCGGCCCTCGGCCGAGATGTCCGAGCCCGACACCGTCGCTTGGCGCGCGCCGATGAAGACCCGCAGGCCCAGATCGCGGGATTCCTCGCGCTCGACCTCCTCGAGCGCGCCTTCGCGGACGCCGATGGAAAGAGACTGGCGCTCGGCGAACACGGCCTCCGCCGCGTCGGCGCCGGCCTTGAGGGCGGCGGCCACCGCCTCGTGCAACTGGTTTTCGTCCATGCTCCGGTTATGGGCGCCCGGACGCGCCGCCGCAAGACGCTCAGATGATGGCGAAGAACAGGGTGGCGGCCACCAGATAGACGTAGGCGACCCAGGTCAGCGTCATGCCCAGAGCGCGCGGCACCGAGGCGCCGCCGCTGTTGGACAGTCCGACCGCATGCACCACCCGGCCGACGAACAGCACGAAGCCGCCGATATGGACGAGCAGCGGCGCGGCGCCGGCCACGTCCAGGACGATCAGGCCGGCCAGGCCCACGGGTACATACTCGCTGGCGTTGCCGAAGGCGCGAATGGCCTGGGCCAATTCCGGCACGCCGTCGTCGCCGAACGGGATCTTGTGCTTTTGCCGCTGGCGCGTGACCAGCGCCGACAGGACCAGCATCAACAGGATGTGCAGGCCCACCCAGAGGGCGGCCGCGTGGCCCAGGTTGACGACTTCCATACTCCGTGTCTCCCCGAAGACCGACAGGGTGGCGATAGGGGCGCCGTTTGCCCGGCGATGCAACCGTTCTCGGCGCATCCTGCAACAGGGGCTCAGCGCCCTCCAGACGCCCGCCAGACGCGTCCTAGAACTCGGTCCAGTCGTCGTCGGCGGGAGCCAGGGCGATGGCCGCTCCGCCCGCCGCCGCGACGCGGCGCGGCGCGGGCGTCGTCGCCGGAGCCGGCGTCGACACGGGCGACGCCCTTCGCTCGGCCTGAACGACGGGCGCGCTCTTCGGCCGCACCGTCGGTTCGGCGGTCTCGCCGATGCGGAAGCGACTGACCAGCGTCGCCAGCGCCGAGGCTTCGTTCGCCAGCGAATGGCTGGCGGCCGTCGATTGCTCGACCATGGCCGCGTTCTGCTGCGTGACCTGGTCCATCTGGTTGACGGCGGTGTTGACCTCCGCCAGCCCGGTGGACTGTTCATGCGACGAAGCCGCGATCTCGGTGACCAGATCGTTGATCTCCGCCACCTCCGCGACGATGCGTTTGAGCGCCTCGCCGGTCTGGCCGACCAGCCGCACGCCCTGCCCCACCTGTTCGGAGCTTGAGGCGATGAGGGTCTTGATCTCCTTGGCCGCCTCGGCGGAGCGCTGGGCCAGGGCCCGCACTTCCTGGGCCACGACCGCGAAGCCCTTGCCCGCGTCGCCGGCGCGCGCCGCTTCGACGCCGGCGTTCAGGGCCAGAAGGTTGGTCTGGAAGGCGATCTCGTCGATCACGCCGGTGATCTGGCTGATCTCGTTGGACGACTGCTCGATCTGCTGCATGGCCTCGACGGCCTGGCCCACGACCCGGCCGCTCTGCTCGGCGCCTTGGCGGGTGCGGTCGACCGCGCCCTTGGCCTGGGTCGCGCCCTCAGCCGAGCGACGGACCGTGGCGGTGATCTCGTCGAGCGCCGCGGCCGTCTCCTCAAGGCTGGCGGCCTGGTGCTCGGTGCGGCGCGACAGGTCGTCGGCGGCGTGGCTGATCTCGTCGGTCGTCGACCGGATGCCGGCCGCATTGCCGACGATGACCCTCATCGTGTCCTGCAGCTGCGCCATCGCGGCGTTGAAGTCGTCGCGCAGCTTTCGGTACTCCGACGGGAACTCTCCGGTCAGGCGGAAGGTGAGGTCGCCTTCGGCCAGCTTCTCCAGCCCCTCGCCGACCGATGAAACCACCTGCTCCTGGGCCTGCGCGTTGGCGCGCTGCATCGCCTCGTTGCGCGAACGCTCGGCCTCGGCCTGGACCCTCGCGCGCTCCTCGTCCGTCCGCAGCCGGCCGGTTTCGGCGAGGTCGTGTCGGAAGCCTTCCAGCGCCCGCGCGATGCCCCCGATCTCGTCCTTCAGGTCGAGGCCCCGGATCGGCTCTTCATAGCGCCCGGCGCTCAAGGCGTTGACGGCCCCGGTGATGCGCGCCAGCGGGCGGCGGACGACGACCATGGTCGTCGCGAACAGCGCTGCGAGCACCAGTCCGAGCATGACAGCGCCGCCGACCATCAGCGCGAAGGCCAGCCGGTTGGCCGGGCCGTTGATGGCGGACACCGGAATGTCGGTCACCAGGGTCCAGCGGCCCTCGATGCCGGGGATCGTCGCCGGCGTGAACAGGCGGCTGACGTCGTGGCCGCCGGCTTTGACGCCGTCGATGGACATCGCCGGGCCGCCGCGCAGAACCGACCTCAGGGCGTCGGCGCCGGCTCCCTCGTAGGCCCTGGTGCGCATCGCCGCGTCCGGGTGGGAAACCCAGTTGCCCCCCGGGGACACCAGCATCACCGTGCCCTCGCCGAACGGCTTCATCTTGCCCAGCATCGCCGCCAGGTCATCAAGGGCCACATCGACGCCGGCCACGCCGATCACCTTGCCGCCTGAAACGACCGGATAGGTGATGGAGGTCATCAGGACCTGCTTGTCCCCGACCTTGTCCGTGTAGGGCTCGAGCAGCGCCGGTTTTCCGCTCCCGAACGAACGCAGGTAGTAGTCCTCCTGGTAGTTCTCCGGCTCAGTGGCTTCAGTCTCGATCGTTCCGTCGGCGCGTCGCACCCAGAAGGAGGAGAAGTTGCCGACGGCGTTGGTCGCGGGCGCGCCTGTACCGGCGAGCGCGGCGTCCTGGCCGTCCCAGGCGTCAGGCGCGATCATGAACCAGCTGGTGAGCACGATGGGCGACATCGACACCGCCGGCCTGGCCATCGCGTCGGCCACGGCGCGATCGCGCAGACCCGCCTCATGCGCGGCTCCAAGGTCAGCCGCGAGCGTCTTCACCCCACCGGATATCTCGCCCAGGCGCGCTTCGACGCTGTAGGAGGCCTGCTGGCCGAGCGCCTGGGCGTAGTCGCCGGAAAGGCCCTTCGCCACGGATCTCGTGTGCTGCGAAACGGCGAACGCCGCGATCAGGAGCAGAAAACCGACCACAAAACCCGCGGCCGTAAGCATCTTCCCCGCGACAGACAGTCGCTGGAATGCCTGCATAGTCTTTCCCCTCGGGAACCCCAATAGGCTCCGATAGGCCAGCTATGCTTAACGACGTCTTGAGATCGGGAAATCAGCGCTCGCGCGCGATCGGGTAGAGCAGATAGCGGTCGTCCCAGAACGGCGTGCGCTCGTAGAACCAGGACAGCCGCGCGTCGGGATCGGCCGCGAACGTCGGATCAGCGGCCAGCTTCGCCTCGAAAGCGGCCTTCAGGGCCGGATCGGCCGCCAGCATCCGGTCGGCCAGCGGCGCGACAGCGTAGCCCTCGATGTACTCCACCCGGTTCAGGATCTCGGGAATCATGCCCCAGGCGAAGAAGCTCTCCGACGACTGCGGCTCCAGCAGCAGGACGACAATGTCGCCCAGCGGCTGGTCGGTGGAGATCCTGACCGAGCCGGCCGGGAAGACCCAGTCGCGGCGCTCGACGCCGACCGACGTCACGGAAATCGGCACATGCCCCTCGTTGGTGCGGGGCGAGAGCTTGGGATCCCTCAGTCGCAGCATGTCGACCGCGACGGTCTTTGGCGCCGCCAGGGTCTCCATCTCCACCCCATGGATGCGCAACCGCTCGATCAGGTCGGACCGGTAGGCCGGAACCCAGTAGGCCTTCGGCCGATCCAGGCTCAGGGTCGGCCTGCTGCCGTAGAACGGAACCTTCCACGGCTCCGGGTCCGGCTTGCCGAGCCAGCGGATCTCGGGGCCGCCCGAGGCGGCGCTGTCATAGCGCTCGAACAGGATACCCTTGAAGTCGCGAACGCGGGACGGGTTCTCCTCGGACTCGAAGTTGGCGAGGATCTTCGCCGGTCGCAGGGCCCGGTCCTTGTCGATCGCCGCCCGCAGTCCGGCGCCCTTCGCGGCCAGGAGCTCCATGGCTTCCTGAATGAACACATAGGTCCCCAGCACCCGCTGCTCATGCGGCTTGAGGCTATGGTTCTCGATCAGGATGGTCGGGACGTGGGCCGCCGAGCCCCAGCCGTTGGAGAAGCGCTCGCCCAGGCCGCCGTCGCTGAGGCCCTTCTTCGGGTCGCGGTCGTCGATCGCGAAGACCAGCTCGCCGGGGATGTGGCCCTGGTCCTCCAGCGCCCTGTAAACCGCCGGTTTGAACGCCTCGTCCAGCCAACGAGCGACGCCCGGCGATCGCGACCAGACGCCGGCCTCGCCGTTGTATCCAAAGGTCACGTCGTACTGGTAGTCGATGCCGTCAGTGACGTGGACATCGATGTAGAGGTCCGGCCGGTACTTGCCCGCGAAGGCCCGCACCGCCCGCATCTCGGGCTGGTCCAGCTTCATGTAGTCGCGGTTGAGATTCTGGTTGGTCGCCGTGTTGCGCCAGCCCTGGATGCGCGGACCACGCTGGTTGGGCCGCGAGTAGGGTCCGGACCGCTCATGGCCGTCGACCGACAGGATCGGGATCAGGATCAGATTCACCCCGTCGAGGAGGCCGTCCTTGCCGTAGAAGGCGATGTCGCGCAGCAGCATCATGCCCGCGTCCTTGCCGTCGATCTCTCCCGGGTGGATGCCGGCCTGGACCAGCAGCACCGGCTTCTTCGGATCGAAGGCCGCGCCGTCCTTGCTGGCGATCACCGCATAGATCGGCCGCCCCTCCGGCGAGACGCCGAACTGTTCGATGCGGATCAGGTCGCTGGCCGCGTCCAGGCGGTCGAACCAGGCGCGGGTGTCGGCGTAGTTCGGGCTGAAGTCGTGCTCCGGGTCCTGCTCGAAGGCGCTGGCCCAGGGGTCGGTCGCCGGCCGCAGCAGGGCGCGGCTCTTGCCGTCCCATTCGGGCGCCGGCGGCAGGAAGGGCTGGTCCCAGGGCTTGGCGTTCGGAATCGAAGCGGGATCGGACATGGCGGGACTCGCGACCAGAAGAGCGCCGAAAACGGCGGAGACAAGGGACATTCGCATGGAGGTCACTCTTCGAACATCTCGCGCAGAGTGGCGAGCAGGGTCGTCAACTCGACCGTATGCAATCTGCCGATCTTGCGGATCATTCGTGTCCGGTCGACTGAGCGCATCTGGTCTGGAACCAGGAGACCAATCCGACTGGCGAACCGGACTTCAGGGCGAAATCGGGACGGCAGGCTCCCGGTGGTCAGTGGTACGATGAGATGGACGGGGAGATGGCTGAGGCCATCCGGAGACACGATCACGCAGGGTCGGGTCTTGCGCAGTTCGCTGCCGACGGTTGGATCGAGTCGAACAAGCCAAACGTCGCCGCGTCTGATCAAGGACGTTTCTCTTCATTGGCCGCGAGCGCGGCCTCCAGTTCAGCGATCTCTTCTTCCGTCCAATCCTCACCCAGAGCCTCGGTGTCCATGTCGGAGGCCAGGTCGGCATCAAGCCATTCCCGCTCCTCCTCGGTCAGCCCCGCAGCCGCAATGCGCCTGGCGTCGTCTTCCCAACCCTGGCGAGGGGTCCTTCGCGCCGGAATAATGGTGATCTTGCCGGGTTCGTAGACGAACTCAACCGCGCCGCCCTCCGCGACCCCGAGGGCCTGAAGCGCGGACTTGGGCAGGATCACGCCTTGGGAATTCCCGATCTTTCGAATGGACGAGGCCATGACTGCGCTCCGTTACAACAAAGTTATAACATCGCTACCCGCCTACTTCCAGATCGGCTTGCCGTCACCGGGGAGGCCGAGCCTGCCCCACATCTCCGACACCCGGTCGACCACAGCCTGGTCCATGCGGATCTTCTCGCCCCATTCGCGGTGGGTTTCTGGCGGCAGCTTGTTGGTGGCGTCGAGGCCGATCTTGCTGCCCAGGCCGCTCTCGGGGCTGGCGAAGTCGAGGTAGTCGATCGGGGTGTTCTCGATGACGGTGATGTCGCGGGCCGGGTCCATCTTGGTCGAGATGGCCCACATGACCTGTTTCCAGTCGCGGGCGTCGATGTCGTCGTCCACGACGATGACCCATTTCGTGTACATGAACTGGCGCAGATAGCTCCAGACGCCGAGCATCACCCGCTTGGCGTGGCCGGGGTAGGCCTTCTTCATCGACACCACGGCGATGCGGTAGCTGCAGCCCTCGGGCGGCAGCCAGAAGTCGGTGATCTCGGGGAATTGGGCGCGCAGCAGGGGGATGAAGACCTCGTTCAGCGCCTCGCCCAGCACCGAGGGCTCGTCCGGCGGGCGGCCGGTGAAGGTGGTCAGGTAGATGGGGTCGCGGCGCATGGTGATGGCTGTGACCTGGAAGACCGGGAAGGTCTCGACCGAATTGTAGTAGCCGGTGTGGTCGCCGTAGGGGCCTTCGGGGGCGTGTTCGTCGAACAGGACATGGCCCTCCAGCACGATCTCGGCGTTGGCGGGGACCATCAGGGGCACGGTCTTGCAGGGAACCAGTTCGGCCTTCTGGCCGCGCAGCAGGCCGGCGAACTGGTACTCCGACAGGGTGTCCGGCACGGGCGTCACCGCCGCCAGAATCACACCCGGGTCGGCGCCGATCACCGCGCAGGCGGGCAGCGGCTCGCGCTTGCCGGCCTTCTTGTGGCGGCCGTAGTGCTGGGCCCCGCCGCGATGGGCCAGCCAGCGCATGATCGCCCGGTCCTTGCCCAGCACCTGCATGCGGTAGATGCCGAGGTTGAAGTCGTCCTCCTTCGAGTCCGACGGCCCCTTTGTGACCACCAGCGGCCAGGTGATCAGCGGCGCGGGCTCGCCGGGCCAACAGGTCTGGACGGGCAGCTTGCCGAGGTCCACCTGGTCGCCCTTGAGCACCACCTGCTGCACCGGCGCGGACTTCACGGTCTTCGGCCGCATCGACATCACGGTCTGGGCCAGCGGCAGCAGCTCCATGGCGTCCTTTATGCCGCGCGGCGGCTCGGGCTGGCGCAGGAAGGCCAGGAGCTCGCCGACCTCGCGCAGCTCGCCGGCCGTGGTGCGCGGCTCGCCGCCGAGCGTCACGCCCAGCGCCACCCGCTTCACCGTGCCGAACAGGTTGGCCAGGCAGGGCATCGGCGAGATGGAGCCGTCCTCCATCACTGGCTTTTCGAACAGCACCGCCGGCCCGCCCGTGGCCAGCAGCCGGGTGCAGATCTCGGTCATCTCCAGCACCGTCGACACGGGCTCGGTCACCCGCACCAGCTCGCCGTCCGCTTCCAGTTTCGCGATGAAGTCCCGCAGCGACCGATAGGCCAAGGTCATGCTCCCGTTACGCGGGGCGGAAGCTAGGGCGGAGCGGGGTGCGTGTCACGGGGGGCATTGCGTCCTTCGCGACGCGATCCCGAGGGATCGCTCCTCAGGATGACGGACTCAGAGAAGCGCTACCCACTTTCGTCATGGTGAGGCGCGAGCCTCAAGCGAGCGTCGCGAACCACGCACCGCCTACCCGCCCCCATCCCGCGCCTTGATCATCGTCTTCGTCGCCAGCTTGCGCCAGCGGCGGTCGAGGAACCCTCGGAGCTGGGCGGGATCGAGGGTCGCCAGTCGCGCCAGCACCGAGGGGTAGTCCTTGTAGTGCGGCGTGATGTGGAAGGTCTGCGGCTCGACCTCCATCAGCATGTCCCGTTCGTCGAAGGACACGTCCATCAGCACGGCGCTGTCATCCTCGGCGCGCACGCGGGTGAAGAACTTCCCCCGCACCTTGAACGCGGGCATCCCGTAGCTGGTCCCCTCCTCGGCGCCCGGGAAGGACAGGGCGATCGCGGCGAACTCTTCCCTCGTCATCGCTCCTCCGACGTTCCGGCCTCGGCGGGGCGGCGGCGTCTGGATCAGTACGCCAGCGCCACGCCGTCCTTGCGCATCTCGGTGGCGGCGGCGTAGCGGCCGGGCCAGCGCTCGATGGCCTGGTAGCCGCCGAAGCCGCCGTCGCTGCCGCCGATCTTCCAGCCGATCGCCTCCAGCGCCTTGCGCGTCGCCTCTGGCACGCCGGTCTCCAGCCGGAGCAGGCCCGGATGGCCGAGCTGTTCGCCGGTCGGCTCCATGCCGCCCTCGTGGTGCCAGCGGGGGCTGTCCCCCGCCGCCTGCAGATCGAGGCCGTGGTCGACCATGTTGCTGATGATCTGGGCCTGGCCCTGGGGCTGCATGTCGCCGCCCATGACGCCGAAGGCCAGCCAGGGCTCGCCGCCCTTGACCGCGAAGCCGGGGATGATGGTCTGGAACGGCCGCTTGCCCGGCGCATAGAGGTTGGGGTGGCCGTCGGTCAGGCTGAACAGCTCGCCCCGGTCCTGCAGCATGAAGCCCAGGCCGTCCGGCGACAGGCCCGACCCCATGCCCCGGAAGTTGGACTGGATGATCGAGACCATCATCCCGTCGCTGTCGGATGTGCAGAAGTAGGTGGTGTCGCCGTGCGACGGGGCCTGGCCCGGATAGGCGGGGGTCAGGATGCTGTCCGGCTTGATGAGCTTCGCGCGCTGGGCGGCGTACTCTTTCGAGTTCAGCCACTCGACCGGGATCTTGCCGAAGTCGGGGTCGGCGAAGTAGCGGCCGCGGTCCTCGTAGGCCAGGCGCTTGGCCTCGACCGCGTGGTGGATCGAGGCGGCCGATTGGAAGCCCATCGCCTTGACGTCGAACTGCTCGAGGATGTTCAGCAGCTGCAGGGTCGACAGACCCTGGCTGTTGGGGGCCAGGCCATAGACATCGACGCCGTGGTAGCCGCTGACCAGCGGCGGCGTCCATTCGCTGTGGTGGGCCTTGAGGTCGGCGCGGGTCATCCAGCCGCCGATGCGCTTGAAGTAGGCCTCGATCACGTCGGCGATCGGGCCGTCGTAGTAGGCGTCGCGTCCGCCCTCGGCGATCATCCGGTAGGTCCTGGCCAGGGCCGGGTTGCGGAAGACCTCGCCCTCGCGCGGCGCGCGGCCGTCCGGAGCCCAGACCTTGTTGAAGTTGGCGACCTCCTCGATGCCGGAGCCGGGGCCGTTGAACCGCCTGAACGAGGCGGCCAGGTAGTAGGCGACGTTCTGGCTGACCGGCGCGCCCGCCTCGGCGTGGGCGATGGCCGGATCGAACAGGTCCTTCCACGGCAGCTTGCCGTAACGCTGGTGCAGGTCCCACCAGGCCTGGACCGCGCCCGGCACGCTGACGCTGACGGCGCCGAAGCTCGGGATCAGGCCCCTGGCGTTGGCGCGCGCGCGGACGGTCTCCAGCGACAGGCCCTTGGGCGAGCGACCCGAACCATTGAGCCCGACGACCTTCCGGGTCTTCGGGTCCCAGAGCATGGCGAAGCAGTCGCCGCCGATGCCGCAGGCGATCGGCTCGAGCAGGCCCAGGCAGGCGTTGGCCGCGACGGCGGCGTCGATCGCGCTGCCGCCCTTCTTCAGGACCTCGATCGCCGCCATCGTCGCCAGCGGATGGGCGGTGGCCGCCGCGCCGTGGATCCCCCAGGCCGCCGACCGGCTGGCGAAGGTGGCGCCGTCGATGCGGTCGCCGCCCCTTACGTCGGGCCGGTTGAGATTGGGGTTGCCGGCGCGACTCTGGGCAAGGGCCGCGGTCGAGGCGAAGGCGGCGGCCGGCAGGGCGGCGAGAAAGGTGCGGCGGCGCATGGTGATGGCTCCCCGGGGTACTGGTCGTGGGGACTATAGGCCGAACAGGAGCGCTATCCAGTCTCCCTCCCCGCATGGGGAGGGTGGCCGGCCGAAGGCCGGACGGGTGGGGCCCCTGCGGGTCGAAACACTGGCTGATCGACGAGCGCAGCCTGGATGACCAGCATCACGCCGTCGAAGTTTTCGCGAACGGCGGTGGTCGAGAACCGCAGCACAAGGAAACCCTCGCGCCGGAGCACGGCATCGCGAACCGCGTCGTGGCGCCTCGCTTCGTCCTCGCCGTGCTGGCCGCCATCGACCTCGATGACCAGACGCCGCGTGAAGCAGACGAAGTCCAGATAGTATCCGCGGAAGGGCGCTTGCCGTCGGAAGCGATAGCCTTCTGCTCGCATCTTCTTCAGCCGCGACCAGAGCTTGACCTCCATCGCGGGCATGTCCGACCGCATCGCTCTGGCACGATCTCGCGGCTGCATCGCCCCACCCGTCCCGGCTTCGCCGGTCCACCCTCCCCATGCGGGGAGGGAGACTGGCTCTAGGTTTCGCTCCACACCGCCAGCTCGTTGCCGGCGGGGTCGCGGAAGTGGAATCTCCGGCCGCCGGGGAAGCTGAAGATCGGGACGGTCACCGCGCCGCCGGCCGATTGCACCTTCGCCTGCATGGCCTCCAGGTCATGGGCGTAGAGAATGACCAGCGGCTTCGCCGGCACGCCGTCGCCCGCGGGGGCCGCGTCGAAGCCGCCGTCGAGCCCTTCGCTGTAGGCCGCGTATTCCGGGCCATAGTCCGTGAAGGTCCAGCCGAACGCAGCCGTATAGAAGGCCTTGGTTCCCGGCAGGTCGCCGCCGGGCATTTCCACGTAGTCGATCTTGCCATCTTCGCGCATGGGGCAGCTCCTGTTGTTCTCATTTTGTTCACGCCGTGGAACGGGAGTCAACCGCCCTCAGGGAAAGGCCCAGACGCTGGTCCTTTTGACTTCCATGTCCTCCAGCTCGCGCGTGGTCGGGACCTGGTACTCGGCCAGTTTCGTCAGGCCGTCCTTGGGGAAGTAGGTTCGGCCGGGGTCGCCGATCAGCACCGTCTTGCCCCCGTCGCGCGCGGCGGTCAGCCAGGCGAGCACCCGCTCGGCCAGCGGCTTCTCGTAGCAGATGTCGCCGGCCAGGAAGACGTCGGCGTCGGCCGGCGGCGGGCCGTCGAGCAGGTTGTCGCCGGTGAAGTCCACGGCCACCCCGTTGGCTTCCGCGTTCACCGCGATGGCCGCCTCGCAGAAGACGTCGATGTCGGCCGCCAGCGCCGAGGCCGCGCCGGCCTTCATCGCCGCGATGGCGACGATGCCTGAGCCCGAGGCGAAGTCGACGACCCGCTTGCCGGCGACGATGTCCGGATGATCGAGGATGAAGCGCGCCAGCGCCTGGCCGCCCGCCCAGGCGAAGGCCCAGAACGGCGGCGGCAGGCCGATGGTCGCCAGATCCTCCTCGGTCAGCCGCCAGATCGGGGTGATCTCGTCGGCCAGGTGCAGGGACAGCTCCGGCGCATGCGGCGTCGGCTGGAAGCGCGTGTTCTCGAGGATGAAGGCGCGGCGGTCGGTGATCATGCGGCCGTCCTAGAGCAGCGGCCTCTGCAAACCAACCGTCAGGCGGCCGCAACCAGCCCCTTGCTCGACGCCGCCTTCAGCACGCCGAGATACCCCTTCGCCACCAGCATCCGCTCGGTCACGCCCTTCTGGCGCAGCAGCCGGTGCGCCTTGGGCAGGTTCCAGCAGGGCACATGCATGAACATGTGATGCTCGCAGTGATAGTTCACGTAGTAGGGCGCGATCAGCAGCCGCTCGATCGGGTTGGCCAGCGTCGTGCGGGCGTGGCGCAGCGGGTCGGGCTGGTTCGCGCCGACCAGGGCGTGCTCGGCGATGTTCCGCAGGCGCGTGACCAGCGGATACCAGGTCGCCATCGGGATCAGCCACAGCACCGGCCAGGCCCACCACAGGCCGAAGGCTGAGGTGACCGCGATGATCGGCGCGTGGACGATCAGGAACGGCTTCCAGAAGTTGAAGACACCCTTCGCCGTCTTGCCGAACGGCACGCCCTTGGCCTTGCCGGTCCTGAAGGCGTCGAGGCTGGGCTGGATGCGCTGCTTGTAGAAGGTCTGGCCGGTCAGGTCGCGGACCACCTTGCGCCACAGCGAGGCGCGGGTGGTCGGGAACGGCGCCGACAGCGACAGGTCCGGATCCTCGGCCTGCTGGGCGAACTTGTGGTGCTGCAGGTGATAGTCGCGGTAGCGCTTGAGGTCGCCGTTGGTCGGCGCCCCGCACAGCCACTGGCCGACCCAGTCGTTGACCTTGATGTTGGGGTGCACGCAGCCGTGCGCCGCCTCATGCATCAGAATGGCCAGCCCCAGCTGCCGCGCCCCGATGACCATCACCGCCAGGACGAATGTCAGCGGGTTTGGAAAGACGATGAACAGCGCGCTGGCGGCGGCGATGGTCAGCCAGGCGTGGGCGACCAGCCACAGCCCGAACCAGCTGGAACGCGCGGCCAGCGGCGCCCATTCCTGGTCGGTGAAGAAATCCTTGGGTTTCACGCGCGCTGCGACGGCCATGCGGGGACTATCTCACCTTGATCGGCGGCTGGCCAGAATGACGGGGGCGTCAGTTTCGGCCTCGCGCCGGGACTGCTTCGCGAAGCGTAGCTGTCCCGCAACTGCGTCGAAGGGTGTTGAGGGACAGCTACCGGCTATCGCCGGAAGCAGTCCCAGGCCTAGAACCCGCTCGCCGGCTTCCAGGCGGCGACCGCGAAGGCGACCGCCAGGATCAGCCCCGCGACGGCGTTGGATTTGAAGAGGACCAGCGCCGCGGCGCCGTCGCCGACGTCCAGACGCGCCGCCTGTCGCGACAGGTGGACGGCGAACAGCGCCGCCAGCGGTAGGAACAGCGGGCCGATGTCGGCCGCCGTCGCGGCGGCGAGGACCAGCGCGAAGCTGACGGCGTAGAAGGCCAGCACGCCCCACCTGGCCTTGTCGCCCAGCCGGCGCGCCGACGACTTCACGCCGGCCAGGGCGTCGTCCTCGATATCCTGCACCGCGTAGATGGTGTCGTAGCCGAGGGTCCAGAAGACGAGCCCGGCGTAGAGCAGCAGGTCGGGCAGGGTCGGGGCGCCGGCGACGGCGGCGAAACCCATCAGCGCGCCCCAGTTGAAGGTCAGGCCCAGCCAGGCCTGCGGCCACCAGGTGATGCGTTTCATGAACGGATAGGCGGCGACCAGGGCCAGCGACCCGACGCCCAGGCCGATCGCCCAGGGCCCGAGGGTCAGCAGGATCAGCAGGCTGACCAGGCAGCAAGCGATCACGAAGACCCAGGCCTGTTTGACGCTGATCTGCCCGGCCGGGATCGGACGAAGGGCCGTTCGTGCGACCTTCGCGTCGATGTCGCGGTCGACGATGTCGTTATAGGCGCAGCCGGCCGCCCGCATCAGCGCCGCGCCGAGGAAGAACTCGACCAGCAGGATCAGGTCCGGCGCCTCGCCCCGCATCGCGCCGGCCAGGGCGACGCCCATCCATCCCGGCAGCATCAGCAGCCAGATGCCGACCGGCCGATCGAACCGCCCCAGCTTCAGCCACGGCCGCAGCGCCGCCGGCGCATGGCGGTCCACCCAGTTGGTCGGCGCGGCGTCGGGCAGGATCGTGGACATGGTCCCTGGATAGCGGCAGCCGGCCTTCGTTCCAATCTTTGGCGGCGACGCGACGGGCGCGGCGAGGCAAAGTGGGCTGATGGCAGAAGGTTCGATCCGGTCGCGGCCGAAGCGCTCGCGGGCCGCCCACTGGGCGATTGACGGGCTCGGCGTGACGCTGGTCGCGGTGGGCGCGGTCGGGGTGGTGACGCCGGGCCTGCCGACCACGGTGTTCTGGATCGGGGCCGTCGTCTGCTTCCTGAAGACCCGGCCTTGGGCCGTGCGGCCCCTGCTCAAGACCCCCGTCGTCGGCCCGGCGATCATCGGCTTCCTGCGCTGGCGGCCGTTCGGCGGCGGACGGAAGCGCCTTGCGCCCTTCGACACGCGCCCCTCGAGCGCTGCTCAGGATGACGTGGACTGAAGCGCTTCTGGACCCGTCATCCTGAGCAGCCCGCGCAGCGGGCGTGTCGAAGGACGCACACCCCGCCTAAATCGCCCCGCGCCTCTCCCGCCGAACGCCGTTCGGGCCTATCTGGTCCGCAGGTCATTCCCATGAGCGAGCAGTACGAAGACGAGGAGGTCACCCGCGGACGGGTGCTCTCCAACGGCCAGGTCCTGGCCTTCATCGCCCGCTTCTGGCTGCGGCGGCGATGGCTGCTGCTCGCGGCGGCCGGACTGATGCTGCTCGCCGTCGGCTTCGATATCCTGATGCCGACCGCCGCCAAGGCCCTGATCGACGCCGTCGCCGATCCCGCGCGCGATCCCGACCGGGCCTGGCGCGCCTGGGCGCTGTTCGTCGGCGTCTATGTGGCCTTCGTGATCACCCGGAACATCGCCTTCCGGTTCTGGAACCCTCTGGCGGCCCGGAACATGGAGGAGATGACCAACGAGGGCTTCCGCCGCGTGCAGCGGTTTTCGGCCGACTGGCACGCGGACAATTTCGCCGGCGCGACCGTGCGCAAGCTGTCGCGCGCCATGTGGGGCTACGACTCGGCGTCGGACGCCGTGGTCCTGTGGCTGGGCCCGGCGCTGCTGGTGCTCTTCGGCCTGTCGATCCAGATGATCTTCAAGTGGCCGTTGGTCGGAGCCCTGGCCGTCTTCACCGTGGTCGCCTTCCTGTGGCTGAACCTGTGGCTGGTGAAGGTCTACGCCCGGCCGGCCAACCTGAAGTCCAACGCGCTGGACAGCCGCATCGGCGGCGCGCTGGCCGACGCCATCACCTCCAACCCGACGGTGAAGAGCTTCGGCGCCGAGGCGCGTGAGGAGGGCCGGTTCGGCGCCATCACCCTCGCCTGGCGCAGGGCGGTGCTGATCACCTGGAACCGCTTCATGGACATCTGGCTGATCCAGAACGCCCTGATGGTGGCGCTGCAGGCGGGCATGACCGGCATTCTGCTGAACCTGTGGGTTCAGGGCCGGGCCTCGCCGGGCGACATCGCCTTCGCGATCACCTCGTTCATGCTGATGAGCGGCTATCTGCGGAACATCGGCGAGAATGTGCGCATGATGCAGAAGGGCCTGGATGACGTGGAGGACGTCGCCAACTACGCCCGCATGGCGCCCCAGGTGGCCGACTCCCCGGGCGCGCGGCCCTTCGTCGGCGGCGAGGGCGAGATCGTCTTCGACCACGTCACCTTCCGCTACAAGAGCGCCGAGGCGCCGCTCTATGACGGCTTCAACCTGACCATCGCCCCGGGCGAGCGGGTGGCGCTGGTCGGACCGACGGGCGCTGGGAAGTCGACCTTCGTGAAACTGATCCAACGCCTGTACGACCTGCAGGGCGGCGCCATCGTCATCGACGGCCAGGACGTCTCCCGCGTGGAACAGGGGTCCCTGCGCCGCGCCATCGCCGTGGTGCCGCAGGATCCGGCCCTGTTCCACCGGACCATCGCAGAGAACATCGGCTATGCCCGCCCCGACGCCACGGCCGAGGAAATCCGGCTGGCGGCGAAGCGGGCCCGCGCCCACGACTTCATCGAGAGCCTGCCGATGGGCTACGACACCCTGGTCGGCGAGCGCGGCGTGAAGCTGTCGGGCGGCGAGCGCCAGCGCGTGGCCATCGCCCGCGCCTTCCTGGCCGACGCCCCGATCCTGGTCTTCGACGAAGCGACCAGCAGCCTCGACGTCGAGACCGAGGTCCAGGTCCAGGCGGCGATGGACGAGCTGATGGCGGGCCGCACCACGATCGTCATCGCCCACCGCCTGTCGACCATCCGCGGCGCCGACCGCATCCTGGTCTTCGATCGCGGCCGCATCGTCGAAGAGGGCCGGCACGCCGAGCTGAAGGCCAAGGGCGGGGTCTACGCGCGGCTGGCGGCGGTGGCGGAGGGGACGGCGTAGGCGACTCCGGCGCGCCTATCCGACCATTCGCGTCCTGGCCTGCTCGATCAGATCGCCGGCGCCCCGGACGATGTTGTCGAGCCATTCCGGCGGAGGCGCATGCGGTTGCGCTTCGGCCGGTCGCTCCGCCCGGGTCGTGGTGGGATGCCAGCCCCAGACCGCGACCAGGACGGAAAAGCCGACGACATAGGCGAGGGCGACATGCCAGCCGTGCCGCAACCAGCCGAACACCGAACGCGCCTCGGGATAGAGGTTCGACAGCGCCACGCCCGCCGAGGAGCCGAACCACACCATCGAGCCGCCAAACCCGACCGCGAACGCCAGGACGCCCCAGTCGTAGCCGCCCTGCTTCAGGGCCAGGGCCGTCAGAGGGATGTTGTCGAAGACCGACGACAGGAAGCCGAGGCCGAACGCCGTCTGCCAGGCGGCCCCGGGCAGGCTCTCGACCGGCATCAGCGAGGCGGTCGCCACCAGCGAAACCAGGAACAGCGCGCCCTTCGCGGCCCCCGGAAGCAGACTCCACTGCGGCGCTCGGATGATGGAGGTCAACAGGATCGCGGCCCAGAGGCCGAGGCCGAGCCACGGCGCGGCGTCCTGACTTTCCGGATACCAGGCATTGCCCGCGAAGTTCACCGCCAGCAGCGTGGCCAGGATCACGGCGACGATGACGGTGCGGGCCTTGTCGATGCGCGGCGTGCCTTCCGCGACATGCGCCAGGATCGGCGCGAAGCGATGCTGCTGCAGGGCGGCGACCAGGCCGAAGACGGCGAAGGCCGCGAACGAGGCGACGAACGCATGCAGGACCGCCACGGGCGAAACGCCGCTGATCCACATCATCGTCGTTGTCGTGTCGCCGATCACGCTGCCCGCGCCGCCGGCGTTCGAGGCGGCGACGATGCCCGCCAGGTATCCGATGCTGACGCGACCATGGTAGACGTGCCGCGCGACGACGCCGCCGATGATGGCCGCGGCGATGTTGTCGAGGAAGGTCGACAGCACGAAGACCATCGCCAGCAGGGCCAGGCCGCCCTTCCAGTCATCGGGCAGCAGCCTCGGCATATGTTCGGGAATGTTGCTGCGTTCGAACTGGTTGGCCAGCAGCGCGAAGCCGAGCAGAAGAAGCATGAGGTTGGCGAGGATGACGCTCTCGTGGCCGAAGTGGGCGGAGAGGCCGGCGAGCCCTGGGCCATGCGCGAAGCCGGCGAACACCAGCTTGTAGAGGATCGTCGTCGTCAGCCCGGCCAGCGCGACGGTGAGCGTCCTGTGATGGAACAGCGCCACGCCCAGCAACGTCGCGCCGAAGATGTAGAACTCGATCGGCGCGCCGACGATGACGCGCAGGAGGCCGCCGGCCTCCGCAAGGATGCTTTGCATGTCGCCCCCGATTCATGCGCCTGACTGCCGGCGCATGTCTTCCCCGACCCGATTTCAACGTGGTTGACGTGTGAACGTCAAGACGCAGACGCAATGCCATGAAGCGGTTGAGAGCGTCGGCGGCAGGGCCTACGACTCCGCACTGATCGGTTTGGAGGGGGTTGCGAATGCGTATGCTGAAAGTGATCGGACTGGCCGCGGCGCTGGCGCTGGGAGTCGTGGCGACGACGGCGACGGCGGCGGATCCCGCGCCGGCGGCCGACAAGAAGGCCGACATCGACCTGCCGCCCTTGCCGGCCCCGGCCTCGGTCAAGCAGACCGCGCGGCTGAACGGGAAGGTGATCAACTACACCGCCACGGTCGGCGCGCTGCCGGTGCGCGACGCCAAGGGCAAGGTGATCGGCGAGGTGGTTTACACCGCCTATGTCCTCGACGGGCCGCGCAACCCGAACCGTCCGGTGACCTTCGCCTTCAACGGCGGTCCCGGCGCGGCCAGCGTCTATCTGAACCTCGGCGCCATCGGCCCCAAGCGCGTGCAGTTCGGCGCCCAGGGCGACGCGCCGTCGGACTCGGCGGTCCTGCAGGACAATCCGTTCACCTGGATGGATTTCACCGACCTGGTCTTCATCGACCCGATCGGAACCGGCTTCTCCCGCTCTCGGGTGACGCCCGAGGAGAGCAAGAAGGCCTTCTTCGGGGTGAAGCAGGACATCGAGTACCTGTCGCGCATCGTCTACGACTGGCTGCTCAAGAACGAGCGCATGACCTCGCCGAAGTACCTGGTCGGCGAGAGCTACGGCGGCTTCCGGGGCCCGCGCCTGACCCACTATCTGCAGACCGAGCTCGGCGTCGGCGTCAACGGCGTGGTGCTGGTCTCGCCCTTCTTCGACGGCGTCAGCTGGGCCGGCGGCGACTTCTCGCCGATCCCCTGGGCCATGACCCTGCCGTCGATGGCCGCCGCCCACTACGAACGCCAGGGCAAGCCGCTGAACGCCGGCCAGATGGCCGAGGTCGAGGCCTATGTCAGCGGCGAGTTCCTGACCGACTTCATGAAGGGCCGCAGCGACCAGGCCGCTCTCGACCGGCTGGTCACCCGGGTCAGCGCCTTTACCGGCCTGCCACAGCAGGTCGTCCGCGAGATGGGCGGCCGCATCGACAGCCGCGCCTTCCTGCGCGAGCTTTATCGCGCCGACGGCCGCATCGGCAGCTGGTACGACAGCAACGTCACCGCCTACGACCCCTACCCCTGGGCGCCGAACCAGCGCAGCGGCGACCCGATCCTCGACGCCCTGATCGCGCCGACGACCAGCGCCATGGTCGACTTCGTCACCCGCGTGGTCGGATGGAAGGTCGAGGCCCGCTACGAGGCGCTGTCGAGCTCCGTCAACGAGGCCTGGGAAGATGAGCTGGTCACCATCGAGTCCGTGTCGGCCCTTCGCCGCGCGCTGGCCAACGACCCGAAGATGAAGGTGCTGATCGTCCACGGCTACAACGACCTGAGCTGCCCCTACTTCGTGTCGAAGACGGTGGTCGACCAGCTGCCGCCGATGGGCAATCCGGGCCGGGTGCAGCTGCGCGCCTATCCCGGCGGCCACATGTTCTACAGCCGACCGGACAGCGGCCAGTCGATGCGCCAGGACGTGATGGCCATGTACGGGGCGGTGGGCTAGAGGGCTCGCCAGCCCAAGCCCCTCGAGTGAGGCAGGAATGACCCCGGACGACATCGAGACAAGCGAAAGGGCCAAGTCCAAGCCCGGCGTGCGAAAGCGGGCGAAGGAAATCGCACCCTTCCGCTGCAAGAACCTGATCGCGGTTCTGGAAAACCCCACCGATATCGCGAATATCGGCACGGTGATCCGGAACGTGAACGCCCTCGGCGTCGAGAAGGTCTATGTCGTGGACCCTGGGGGCTCGCTGCCGGAAGACTGGCAGGACCTGAGGGAGCGCCGAACGATCTCGAAGACCTCCGTGTCGGCCGTGAAGTGGACTTTCGTGAAGCGGTTCGACAGCACTGACGCGTGCTTCGATCACCTTGAGCGCAACAACTTCGTGTCGGTCGTGACGTCCCCTCACGTGAAGGGTAAGACGAGCATCTTCCTGCACGAAGGCGACTTCACCGAGCACGCCAAGCTGGCCGTGTGGTTCGGCAGCGAGGCGACCGGTATCAGCGACCTGGCCGTCTCGCGCAGTTCGATGTGCGTCAGCATCCCGATGTTCGGGATGATCGAGAGCCTCAACCTGGGAACCAGCTCCGGCATCGTGCTCTATGAGGTCGCCAAGCAGCGTCGCGAATACCAGAGCCTGTACGAGAAGCGGAACAAGCGGCTGCCCCGCAAGGAGCCGCTGCCGACCACGATCGCGCCGAAAGTCTGACGCTGACTAGGCGCCGGCGAACAGCAGGCGGCCGCCGTCCATGTCGGCGCGGAGGGCGTTGAGGTCGGCCTGGGAGACGGCGAAGCAGCCGAACGAGCGGCCGAGCTTGCCCTGCGACGCTAGGTAGGCCGGCTCGCAGTAGTCGGCCGCGTGGACGATGATCGCCCGGTCGCGGACCTCCGAATTGGTCGGATCAAGGCCGTCGAGCAGGACGTTCGGACCGTGCTTGGAGCCCCAGGACTGGCCGGCCGTCAGATAGGCGCCGACCGAGGAGGCGTTCGAGTTCGGCACGTTCGAAAACTTCTGGGCGTAGCCGCTGTGCGCCGGGTCGGAACCCCGGCCGTGGGCGGTCCGGTACGCCGTGGTCTCGCCGGTCGTCAGGTCGAGGCGGAACAGGCGCGGCTTGCTGGAGTGGGCCTGGAAGTCGACGATGTAGACGCGATCCTCGTGCTCGACATGGCCGCGATGGCGCTTGAGCGCGTCCAGGGCGGCGTAGAGCAGCGGGCGACGGATCAGGCCCTGCGGGTCCAGGGCGGGGCCGAGCGCCGGGACGGCCGCCGGCGCGGGCGGGACGATGAGCGGCGGCGGCGGAGGCGAGGGAACAGGCGAGAAGGTCTGCGAGACCAGCGAGGGTTTCGGCGTCGAAGTGGCGCACGACGCCGTCAGGGCGGCGAGGCCGACGATAAGTCCACGACGCGACAAGCGCGCTTGCTGTTCCAGCATGCCGTCTGAGCTCCGGGTTTGCGCCCCCCGCGCGGTCAGTGCGGCAGCGGATAGCCCGGGATGACGCCCGCGGGAAACCGCGCACGGCGTCGCACCCGCTCACTTTTTCGCCAGCGCCTCCGAAAGCGGCGCCGCCAGGTCGCCCTTGCGAACGGCTTCAACGCGATCGAGACCGAGCCATCCCGCCATCCGCGTCAGTTCGGCCGCCAGGGCCTGCGCGGTGTCCGGCCCGGCGTTCGGCTCCGCGTGGGCGGCCTGGACCAGCAGCACCTTCTTCTGCCGGTCGGCCTTGAGATCGACCCGGCCGGTGATGGTCTCGCCCTGCAGGAAGGGCAGCACGTAGTAGCCATGGGTGCGCTTCTCGGCCGGGGTGTAGATCTCCAGCCGGATTTTCACGTCGAACAGCCGCTCGGTTCGCTCGCGAAACCAGATCAGGTTGTCGAAGGGCGACAGCAGCGCGTGGGCCTCGACCCGGCGCGGGGCCTTCGCCCCGGGGGCCAGGTAGCCGGGCCTGGCCCAGCCCTCCACGGCGACCGGCGTCAGCTCGCCGGCCTCGACCAGCTCACGCACCGCACGGCGGGCGGGCTCCAGCGGCAGGCGGAAGTAGTCGCGCAGGTCCGCCTCGGTCGCCACGCCCATCGCCCCCGCCGACCGGCGCACCAGTTCGCGGATCGCGTCGGGCTCGTCCAGAGTCGGGGCATCGATGACGGCCGCGGGCAGCGCCCGTTCGGTCAGGTCATAGACCCGCTCGAAGCCGCGCCGCGTCCGGGTGGTGACGTAGCCGGCCCAGAACAGCCATTCGAGCGCGCGCTTGCCGTCCGACCACGACCACCAGCCCGGCTGACCGCGCGGGCCGGTCGCGAAGTCGCCGCCGGTGACGGGACCGCGCCTTTCGATCTCGGCCAGGATGTTGTCGATGTAGTCGCGCCGCTCGCGGCCGAAGCGGGCCAGCCCGCCCCAGGTCTCGCCGCGCTCGGCCCGCGCCATCCGCCAGCGGAAGAAGGGCTGCAGGTCCATCGGCAGCAACGAAGCCTCATGGCCCCAGTACTCGAACATCGACCGCTTCTTGCCCCACGCCTCCGCCTCCAGCACCTCGCGGGGATAGTCGCCGAGCCGCGAGAAGGCGGGCAGGTAGTGGGTGCGGGTGACCACGTTGACGCTGTCGATCTGGATCACGCCCAGCCGGTCGGCGGTCTTGCGGAAATGCCGCGCGCCGGGCGCCTCGTGACGGCGGGCGTCGGCGAAGCCCTGGGCCGCCAGCGCGATGCGCCGCGCCTGGGCGGCGGAGAGGTCGTGGGTCTTCTTCATCGGCGACACCATGACCGATTCCGGGTGTTCGCCCAATGTTCCCGCATCTTTCTCCGCTCATCCCGGCGAATGCCGGGATGAGCGGATGAGGGGATGCGCCTACCCGTGGTCCAGCACCGGCTTGGGCTTGTAGGGCTTTTCGAGCGTGGCGATCTCGTCGTTCGACAGTGTCACGTCAAGGGCGGCCAGGGCCTCGGACAGGTGATGCATCTTCGAGGCGCCGACGATCGGGGCGGTGATGGCCGGGTTCTTCAACACCCAGGCCAGGGCGACCTGGGTGTTCGACAGGCCCCGCTCCTTCGCGATGGCCTCGACCGCGTCGACGACCTCGAAGTCGGCGTCCCGGTAGTAGAGGCGCGGCGAGAACTCATCGGTGCGGGACCGCTCGGTATTGCCCTCGCCCACGGCCTTGCGGCCGCCGGCCAGGAAGCCGCGGGCCAGCGGCGACCAGGGTATGACGCCGACACCCTCGGCTTGGCAGAGCGGCAGCATCTCGCGCTCCTCCTCACGGTAGACGAGGTTGTACTGCGGCTGCATCGACACGAACTTCGTCCAGCCGTGCCTCTCGCTGGCGGCGAGCATCTTCGCGAACTGCCAGCCGTACATCGACGAGGCCCCGATGTACCGGGCCTTGCCGGCCTTCACGACGTCATGCAACGCCTCCAGCGTCTCCTCGATCGGCGTGTCGTAGTCGAAGCGGTGGATCTGGTAGAGGTCGATGTAGTCCGTCCCGAGGTTCTTCAGCGACCGATCCACCGCGTCCATGATGTGCTTGCGCGACAGGCCGCCGGCGTTCGGCCCCTTGCCGTGCGGGAAGAAGACCTTGGTCGCGATCACCACCTCTTCCCGGCGCGAGAATTCCTTCAGCGCCCGGCCGGTGATCACTTCGCTCTGGCCGTTGGAGTACATGTCGGCCGTGTCGAAGAAGTTGATCCCGCCCTCGATCGCGGCCTTGAAGAAGGGCCGGCTCGCCTCCTCCTCCAGCACCCAGGGACGCCAGCCGCTGGAGCCGTAGGTCATGCAGCCGAGGCAGAGGCGCGAGACCTTCAGGCCGCTAGAGCCCAGACGAACGTATTCCATGCGCGGCGATCTCCCTGGTTGCGTCGGCGTTCAGCGCGCCAGCCGGCCGTCCTCGAGCGCTTCCAGCGTGAACCGGAAGATCACCTCGGGATCAGGCTCGGGCACGCCCTTGAGCAGCTTTTTCGGCGCGGACGCGTGCAGCAGCCAGCGCAGGATGTTGAGCCGCGCGGGCTTCTTCCTGTCTCCGCGCACGCAGATCCACGGCGATTCCTCACAGTCCGTCCGGCGCAGCATCTCGTCGCGGGCGACGGTGTAATCGTCCCACTTCTTCTCCGCGACGGCGTCGAGCGGACTGATCTTGAAGGCCTTCAGCGGATCGGACCGGCGCGCCTTCAGGCGCTCGGCCTGCTCCTCGCGGGAGATGTCGAGCCAGAGCTTGATGACCCTCATGCCGCTGTCGACCAGCATCTGCTCGAACGGCACGACGTCGCGCAGGAACTCCTCCTGCTCCTCAAGGGTGCTGAACCCCATGACCCGCTCGACCCCGGCCCGATTGTACCAGGAGCGGTTGAACAGCACGAACTCGCCGGCCGCCGGCAGGTGCGCCACATAGCGTTGCAGGAACCACTGCGACCGCTCCCGGTCGGAGGGCTTGGGCAGGGCCACGACCCGCGTTTCCCGACGCGAGAGCGGGGCGATGATCCTGGAGATCGCGCCGTCCTTACCGGCGGCGTCGCGCCCCTCGAACAGCATCAAGAGCTTCCAGCCCTCCTTGATCGCCAGGCGCTGCAGGCCGACGGCGGCGATCTGAAGGTGGCGGAGCTCGGCGTCGTAGGCGTCGTTGTCCATGTCGCGAGCCTACCCCCGGACGCGGCTATCGGGCTAGAACCCCGTCATGATCCGTCTCCATGTCCCCGACGACCTCGCCGCCGGCGCCTCGGTGTCGCCTTCGCCGGAGCAGAGCCGCTACCTGATCGCGGTGATGCGACTGGCCATCGGCGCGGAAGTGCTGCTGTTCAACGGCCGGCATGGCGAGTGGCGCGCGACCATCGTCGACGCCAACAAGCGCGGCTGCCGGCTGACCGTCGGCTCGCTGATCCGCCCGCAGCGGGCGAGCCCGGATCTCGACCTGGTGGTGGCGCTGATCAAGCGCGGGCCGCTGGAGACCATCATCGAGAAGGCGGTGGAGCTGGGCGTGCGCCGCATCCGGCTGGTCACCACCCGTCGCACCAACGCCGACCGCGCCAACGTCGAACGCCTGCAGGCCATCGCCGTCGAGGCGGCGGAGCAGACGGAACGCCTCGATGTGCCGGAGATCGTCGCGCCGGAGAAGCTGGACCGGATGTTGACCGGTTGGGACGCGGCGCGGCGGCTGATGTTCTGCGACGAGGCCGGCGGCGCTCCGCCGGCGCTGGCGGCGCTGCGGGCGGCGGAGAGCGGCCCCTGGGCGGTGCTGATCGGCCCGGAGGGCGGCTTCGATCCGGAAGAGGGCGAAAAGCTGCGCGGCCTGCCCTTCGTCACGCCCGTGTCGCTCGGCCCGCGCATTCTGCGCGCGGACACGGCGGCGATCGCCGCGCTCACGATCTGGCAATCGGCGATGGGAGACTGGCTCACGCCCTCTTGAGACCGTAGCCTTTTGCTACCACCTGCTGAACAGCGTAAAGATCGCGCCCGGCCGGGGAATGGGCCTCCCAGCCACCAACATGAAGAAGCCGGGGAGGCTCGCGAAACTATGGCGACGACTGTGTGTGATGATCGGCCCCTGTCCCTTGAGGACCTGACCAACTACTTCGCCAAGGGCTGCAAGCCGGCGAGCGAATGGCGCGTGGGCGCCGAGCACGAGAAGTTCGGATTCCGCCTGAACGGTCACGAGAGCATCCCGTACGCGGGTCCCGACGGCATCGAGGCGATGCTGAAGGGCCTGATGCGCTTCGGTTGGGAAGGCGTCTACGAGGACCGCGCCGACGGCGGCCAAACCCTGATCGCCCTGCAGCGCGGCGGCGCGAGCGTCAGCCTGGAGCCCGGCGGCCAGTTCGAGCTCAGCGGCGCGCCGCTGAACTCCATGCACGAGATCTGCGAGGAGACCGGCAGCCACCTGCAGGAGGTGAAGACCGTCGCCGACGCGCTCGGCATCGGCTTCCTGGGCCTCGGCTTCCACCCGACCATCACCCGCGAGCAGGCGGCCGTGATGCCCAAGGGTCGCTACGTGATCATGAAGCGGTACATGCCGCTGGTCGGCGGGCTGGGTCTGGACATGATGTTCCGCACCTGCACCGTGCAGGCCAACCTCGACTTCTCGTCAGAGGCGGACATGGTGGCCAAGTTCCGCACCAGCCTGGCGCTGCAACCGATCGCCACCGCCCTGTTCGCCAACTCGCCCTTCACCGAAGGCAAGCCCAACGGCTTCCTGTCGGCCCGCGCCAACGTCTGGACCGACACCGATCCCGACCGCACCGGCATGCTCGACTTCGTGTTCGAGGACGGTTTCGGTTTCGAGCGCTACGCGCGCTACGCCCTCGACGTGCCGATGTATTTCGTGAAGCGCAACGGCCTGTACGTCGACGTCGCCGGCAAGAGCTTCAAGGACTTCATCGACGGCCGGCTGGAGGGCGTCGACGGACGCGCCACGATGAAGGACTGGGCCGATCATACGACGACCATCTTCCCGGAAGTGCGGCTGAAGACCTATCTGGAAATGCGCGGCGCCGACGGCGGCCCGTGGAGCCGACTGTGCGCCCTGCCGGCGCTGTGGACCGGCATCTTCTACGACAGCGCGGCGCTGGCCGCCGCCTGGGACCTCTGCAAGGACTGGACGCGCGAAGAGCGTGAGACGGTCCGCAGCGACGTCAACAAGCTGGGCCTCAAGGCCGTCGTCCACGGCCGCACGGTCCAGGACATCGCGAAGGACATGATCGCGATCAGCCGCGAGGGCCTCAAGCGCCGGGCGCGCCTGGACGGCTCCTTCATCGACGAGACCACCTACCTGGGCGAACTGGAGCAGATCGCCGACAGCGGCCTGACCCCAGCCGAGCGCCTGCTGGAGAAGTTCCACGGCGAGTGGGGCGGCGATATCTCGCGCGTGTTCCAGGACTGCGCGTACTGAGGCTTCCCTCCCCTTCATGGGGAGGGACAGACCCGCGCAGCGGGTCAGGGTGGGGCAGCAGGGCGCCAGTTACAACGCCCGGTGATTGGCATCCCCATTCCCCACCCGGTCCCTTCGGGACCACCCTCCCCATGACGGGGAGGGAAGGCGATCATGCATACGGCGGATCCATGGGAGAGACGTGGCGGACGGGCTCGGCGACGGCGTCCGCCTCGAAATCCACATGCTGCGGCATGAAGGCGATGTAGCCCTCGATCAGCTCCGCCTCGCCGCGCCCGCGCACGTAGGACCAGGCCACGTCCTCGACGATCCTGGCGTCGCGCATGATCGTGAACCAGGCCGCGGCGCCCTTGTCGTTGGTCGAGCCGTGGTCATTGCGCTTGAGAACCGACATCTGAACGTCCTCGCGCGGGAAGTAGTAGACGGGATCGGCGCCCGCTTCGTGGAGGACGAGCGTGCGGGCGCTATCGGCCACTTCATGGCCTTCGAACAGCACCCGGACCCGGCCCGGCGCGGCGGAAATGGTGAACGGCGTAGCGGCCTGGGCCATGATGGGAACCTCCGCCCCTACAACGCCCGACAGGCGAATGTGGCTCCGGAAACGCCACGCGCGGCAAGCCGTTGCTTGTGAAACGAGGCGGCGCGTGATTTTCTCGCGCACAAATCGGGGCGGACGCGGGGGAATCTTGCCGCTCCCCGGCGTCTAAAGTTACAGGAACGGCAGTATGAATATCGTCATTGCGCTGGGGATCCTCGTGACCCTGGCGACCGGGATTCCGGTGTTTCTGCAGATGCGGAAGCATCCCAAGGGCCTGCTCATCCTCTTCTTCGCGGAGATGTGGGAGCGCTTCTCCTACTACGGGATGCGGGGCATCCTGATCTTCTACCTGACGCAGCACTTCCTGTTCAGCGACGAGTACTCCGGCGGTATCTACGGCTCCTACACCTCGCTCGTTTACCTTCTGCCCCTGATCGGCGGCCTGCTGGCCGACCGCTACCTCGGCACCCGCAAGGCCATCGCGTTCGGCGCCCTGCTGCTGGTCGCGGGCCACGGCATGATGGCCATCGAAGGCAAGCCGGCGACCCAGACCCTGACCTATCAGGGCGCGGCCTACGAAATCGTCCTCGAAGGCCGCGGCGACGCGCGCGAGGTCGGCATCAAGGTCGGCGACAAGGTCTACGAATTCGCGGGCGCCGAAGGCGGCGGCCTGGCGATCACCGACCTGCCGGCCGACGCGCCGCTTCCGGCCGTCCTGGCCAAGGGCTCCTACGAAATGAAGGAAGCCCGGAACCCGACTTACGCGAACATCTTCTTCCTGGCCGTCTCGTTCATCATCATGGGCGTCGGCTTCCTGAAGCCGAACATTTCGACCATCGTGGGCCAGCTCTACCCGCAGGGCGACCCGCGGCGCGACCCGGGCTTCACCCTCTACTACTACGGCATCAACCTGGGCGCCTTCTGGGCCTCGGTCCTCTGCGGCTACCTCGGCCAGACCTACGGCTGGGGCTGGGGCTTCGGCCTGGCCGGCATCGGCATGCTGGCGGGCTTCATCGTCTTCGTGCTCGGCAAGCCGCTGCTGCAGGGCAAGGGCGAACCGCCGAATCCCGAGCTGCTGGCCAAGCCGATCGCCGGCCCGATCAACCGCGAAGGTCTGATCTACATCCTCGCCCTTCTCGGCGTGGGCGCGGTCTGGTTCATGGTCCAGCGCAACGCGCTGGTCGGCAGCGTGCTGACCGCCAGCACGGTCGTCTCGCTGGCCTTCATCGGCTGGTTCCTGATCTTCAAGTGCGACAAGATCCAGCGTGAGCGCATGATGCTGGCGCTGGTGCTGATCTTCGGCGCGGTGGTGTTCTTCACGCTGTTCGAGCAAGCCGGCACCTCGCTGAACCTGTTCGCGGACCGCAACGTCGACCTGTCCCTGATCAGCGCGCCCGTCACCGTCGAGGCGTTCGGCCGGAGCTTCTTCTTCGGCACCCGCGAGATGGTCATGGCGCCAGGCGTGCCGGCCGACGTCCTGTGGATCGACATGGGCATCACCGCCGCCCAGACGCAGTCGTTCAACGCCGGCTTCATCCTGATCTTCGCCCCGATCTTCGCGGCCATGTGGCTGTGGCTCGGTCGTCATAACCGTGATCCGAACCCGGTGATGAAGTTCGGCCTCGGCCTGGTTCAGGTCGGCCTCGGCTTCATGGTCGTGGTCTGGGCGGCCGGCGCGGGCATGGCCAACTCGGCCTTCCAGATGCCGCTGATGATCCTCGCCCTGCTCTACCTGCTCCACACCACCGGCGAGCTCTTCCTGTCGCCGGTCGGCCTCTCGGAAATCACCAAGCTGTCGGTGGCCTCGGTCGTCTCGTTCATGATGGCCGTGTGGTTCCTGTCGAGCTCGATCGCCCAGTATGTCGGCGGCATCATCGCCGGCGCCATGGGCACCGAAACCGTGGGCGGCCAGGTGCTCGATCCGGCCGGCGCGCTGCAGACCTCGCTGGGCGGCTTCGAGAAGCTCGGCTGGGCCGGCATCGGGGTCGGCGTGGTGTTCGTCCTGATCAGCTTCGTGATCAAGCACTGGGCGCACGGCGTGAACGACGCCTCGGCCCACCCGGCGACGGAGAACGACGGCGAACGCCAATCGATGCCACACTAGACGCCGACCACACCTCTGAAGCGGCGAAGGGCCCGGAGATCACTCTCCGGGCCCTTCTTCCTTGGCCGATGGGGCGAACTCCGGTTCAGGGCGGAGCCGAGGGGTCAGTCGGCCGAGGAGCCTTCTAGCCGAACGTCTTCCGCAGCCGCAGGTAGACGCTCATGCCGTTTTCATAGGTGCGGGTCTCGCGCAGCTGCAGCGCGCCGGTGGCGCGATCGCCGCTGTAGAACGCCTGCTCCTTGATCAGGGGGCGCTCGGTGAAGTTCTTGAACTGCACCAGGAACTGCAGGTCCTTGCGCGGCTTCCATTCGGCGTAGGGAATGACGAACGACTTCAGCTCGGTCGTCTCGACCCGGTTGTAGCGCCAGTAGGTCTCCTGGAACTCGCCGAAGACGTCGACGCCCCAGGTCAGCTTCCACTGCGGCAGGTCCTGAGTGAAATGGATCTCCCAGTCGTGAGGATGTTCGCCGGTGATGCGCCGCGGGTCGAAAGTGGTCGGGTCGGTGACCTCCGATTCGCGCCAGACGTAGAAGCCGCGCACCGTGCCGCCCTTCACGCCGAGGCGGTCCAGCGGCAGGGTGAAGTCGATCTGCGCCTGATCCTTCGTGCCGTCGCCGATGTTGGCCGGACGGTCGTAGCGGGTGCAGAGCGGCGAGGTCGGGTCGGGAACGCCGCTGACCAGCGGACAGGTCGACAGCACCACTTCCGGCGCGCGGTCGATGGCGTCCTTCAGGTCGACATGGCGAAGGGTCAGGGTGATCGAGCCGCTGGACCAGAAGCGGCGCTCGTAGGCGATCTCGTAGACCCAGCCGTTCTGCGGATCGATGTCCGGGTTGCCGGTGGTGACGCCGCCGCCGGTGTTGATCTGTGAGCCGGCGACGAAATCGCCGAAGTTCAGCTGGCCGACCTCGCGTTCGGCGCGGACGCGGAACTGGTTACCCTCGTTCGGGGACCAGGTGGCGACCACGCGCGGCTTGGCGAACTGCAGACTTTTCTCGAGCGCAACGTCGCCTTCCGAACTGATCTGCGAATACTCGTAGCGCAGGCTGCCTTCGAGGGTCAGAACCGAGAGGGGCTTCCAGGTCGCCGTGCCAAAGGCCTCGCCGCGGCGTTCCTCGACACGCACATTGGCGGCCGGCAGCGCGACCGGCGCGCCGTTGTAGCTGTAGGCGGTGGCCGACTCGAGCCAGTTGAAGGCCCCCTCGCCGCCGAACTCCATGGACAGCGCATCCGACTGGCGGAAGTTCACCGAGGCGCGGCCGATGGTTTCGCCCAGTTTGCGTTCGTTGCTGAACAGCTCCACGTCGGGGCCGGCCACGAAGCGCAGGTTGAAGTCCTGTTCGCGCCACTGCTGGATGAACAGGCTTTCCAGCTTGGTGCGCGGACCGAGGTCGCGGCCGTATCGCAGGCCGATCTCGCCCTCGCGGCGCTCTTCCAGCTCGCGGTCCCGGGAGGTGTAGCCGGCGACATCGAAGTCGTCAGTCTGACCATAGTAGAAGCGCTGGAAGAACAGCCTTCCGTTGATCCGGAACTTGCCGCCGGCCAGCGGCGTCGAATAGGCGGCGGTGCCGACGATCTGCTGGCCGTCGCCCTCGGCGTGCATGTCGCCCTGTTCGATGACCGCGCCGGACGCATCGCGCTGGACGAGCGGTCCGTCGCCGGCGCCGTCGTCGTGGAAGGCCGCGGCGATCAGCGACCCCTCGAGGGTCCGGCCGTCGGCGCGGCGGACGCTCTCCAGACGGATGCCCGGCGAGTTGCGGCCGTCGTAGATGAAGTCGTTGACGACCGCGATCACGCCGGTGACCGCCGCGCCCTTCTTGATGACGACGTTGGCGAGGACCGTCTTGCCCTGCATGTCGATGCCCGGCGCGCCGCCGCGGATCACGTCGACGCGCTCGACCTGGTTGGCGGGAATGCGGCGCAGGATGCTCTGCAGGTCGTCGCTCTTGGTGGTCGGGCGCTCGCCGTCGACCAGGACGTTGCCGGCCGCGCCGGCGAAACCACGGACGCCGGACCCGCCGTCGAACACGAAGCCCGGTAGACGGGCGACCATTTCCATCGCCGTGTTCGGCTGCGCGTCGGCGAAGAAGCTCGGAGGATAGGCGATGACGCCCTGCTCGCCCTCGGCCGCGGGCGCCGTCGGGGGAGCGTCCTGAGCGGCCGCGCCGGTCGCGATGGCGATCGCGGCGGCGGCGGCGGTGGCGAAAAGCGCGGTTCTCATCAATCACTCCCCCATGAGCCCCCCGGCCCAGGTGGAAGCGAAACTGACGGGGCGCCCCCCGCGAGACACGTTACAACGCTGAAATGTGGATTAAATCGCCGATATGTTGACGCCGATCAGTCAGCGCTAACGGGATCTCAGACGGCCGTGCCGCCGACCGTCAGTCCCGTGATCTTCATCGACGGCTGGGCGACGCCGACCGGGACGCCCTGCCCCGCCTTGCCACAGACGCCGATGCCCGGGTCGAGCGCGAAGTCGTCGCCGATCATGGTCACGCGGGTGAGGGCGCTGGGGCCGTCGCCGATCAGGGTCGCGCCCTTCACCGGCCGGGTCAGCTTGCCGTCCTCGATGAGCCAGGCCTCGGTGCACTGGAACACGAACTTGCCGTTGGTGATGTCGACCTGGCCGCCGCCGAGATGGGCGCAGAAGACACCGCGCTTCGTCGAGGCGATCATCTCGGCCTGGGTGTCCTTGCCGCCGAGCATGCCGGTGTTGGTCATCCGCGGCATCGGCATGTGAGCGTAGGACTGACGGCGCGCGTTGCCGGTCGGGGCCATGCCCATCAGCCGGGCGCTCATGCGGTCGTGCATGTAGCCGACCAGGATGCCGTCCTCGATCAGGATAGTGCGCTCAGTGGGCGTGCCTTCGTCATCGACAGTCAGCGAGCCCCGGCGATCCGGAATGGTCCCGTCGTCGAACACGGTGACGCCCGGCGCGGCGACGCGCTCGCCGATGCGGCCGGAGAAGGCCGACAGGCCCTTGCGGTTGAAGTCGCCCTCCAGGCCGTGGCCGACGGCCTCATGCAGCAGCACGCCGTTCCAGCCCGGGCCGAGCACAACGTCCATCTCGCCAGCCGGACACTCGACCGCGTCGAGGTTGACCGAGGCCTGGCGAATGGCGTCGTCGACCTGTTCCTGCCAGCGGTCGGGCGAAATCCAGGCCTCGAAGCCGGCGCGGCCGCCGGCGCCGGAGACGCCGGTCTCGCGACGGCCGTCCCGCTCAAGCGTGATCTGGACATTGACGCGGACGAGCGGACGGACGTCGCGGATCAGCCGGCCGTCGGCGCGCAGGATCTCGACCATGCGCCGCTCGCCGGCCATCGAGGCCATGACCTGAACCACGCGGGGATCGCGCGCCCGGGCGAAGGCGTCGATTTCCTGCAGCAGGGCGACCTTGTCCGAAAATCCGGGCGAGGCGACGGGATCGTTGTCGCCGTAGAGTCTCGCGTTGGTGGCGCGCGGCGCTTCGGCGGCGACGCCGTCGTAGCCACGCCGGGCGAGCTTGGCCGAATCGGCGGCGCGGCGGATGGCGGCCTCGGAGATTTCGCTGGCATGGGCGTATCCCGCCGTCTCGCCGGCCACGACGCGAAGGCCGAAGCCCTCGCCCGAGTCGTAGCTGGCGGTCTTCAGCCGGCCGTCGTCGAAGACGAAGGCCTCGCTCTCAGAGCGTTCCAGGAACAGCTCCCCGTCGTCCGCCCCGGCCAGGGCTTCGCCCAGGATCGTGCGGGCGCGTTCAGGATCGACGCCGGCGGCGTCCAGGAGCGAGGGGGCAAGCGGGGAGGCGGTCATGACGCTACAGGTAGGACGTCAGACCGCCTTCGTCATCAGTAGTCCTGGTCGACGTCGCCGGAACCGCTGATTTCGCTGGTCAGGCTTGCCGGCTTTGCGCGCAGCTTGACGCCGCCGCTGCCGGCGATGGCGATCTTGACCGTCCCGTTGGCGTTCACGGTCGCGTCACCGCTGCCCGACAGATCGACCTCGGCGTCGCCGGCGGCCAGTTCTCCGACGTCGATGCTGCCGGAGCCGACCACGCCCAGCTCTAGGGTCTGGGTCTTCCCGACACCGGTCACATCGCCGCTTCCCTGCACCGCGACGGTCATCTTCGGCTGGTCGTAGCCCTGGATGTCCAAATCGCCGGAGCCGTTGACGGAGAAGCTGTTGACCGTGGGCGCGGTGACGGTGATGCGCAGCCGCTCGGCGTCGTCGATGATCCGTACGCCGTTTATGTCGATGGTGACGTCCCCGGAATGCTGGATCAGATCGCCGTCATAGGAAATGCGACCGTTCTCCACGCGGATGCGGTCGACGATATCCTTTGGACCTTCGATGAAGATCCTACCGGCGTCGCCCTGGATGTAGGTCACGTCGGCGGGCAGGTCGACGGACAGGACCTCGCCGGTCCAGGGCAGGTCGCGGGTGATGCGGTCGGTCGCGGACACGCGCTCGACGCTGCGGCGACCGTCACGATCGGACACCCGGAAGTGCCAGTTGTCGGACGTCCAGCCGTGTTCGGCGATCTCGCGGCCGCCGAGCGCCGCGGCGCCGGCCAGGCAGGCGACGGCCAGGATGAAGCTCGCGAACGCGATGATGCTCATGGTGCGGATCATGGTGCGGCCCCTCAGACTTGCGGTTCGATGGCCGGCTTGAGCAGCCGGTAGTGCAGTCGCCCGTACCAGACGAGCAGGTTGACCAGCAGAATGGTGACAATGGTCGTCACCGCCGCCAGCGAGGTGGCGATCGCCATCAGGCCGATGCCCGCCAGGATCGCGGCCAAAGGCCCTCCCGGCGGCCCCATGAAGGGCCCGGCGGCGAAGATGAAGCCGCCCCCGACGAAGATACCGATCGCCGCCATGAAGAAGCCGAACAGGGCGCCGATGACGCCCATCAGGATCGGCAGCAGCACCAGGATGTCGATGGCGCCCAGGCCGAGCACGGCGAACACCGCGCCCATGGCGGCGGAGGGGTTCTTCTGCGCCTCCCAGCGCTTGACGCCTTCCTCGGCCTTCAGCTCTCGCGCCAGGCGGCTGGGGTTGCCGAGCGCGGCGGCGACTTCCGCCTCGCTGCGGCCGGCGGCCGCGCCGTCGTCGAAATGTGCTTCATAGTCGGCGACGATGTCGCCGATCTGGTTGGCGGAGATGCCCGCCAGACCGGACTTGAGCCGCGAGATGAATTCGGCGCGGGTCATGCGTTGTCTCCCAGGATGGCGTCGACAGCCTTGGTGAAGACCGTCCATTCGGACTTCTGCGAGATGAAGCTGGCGCGCCCCGCCTCGGTCAGCCGATAATATTTCCGCGGCGGGCCGCTGGGCGACTCCACCAGATAGGTGTCGACCAGGCCGTCGGCCTGCAGTCGGCGCATCAGCGGGTAGATGGTCCCCTCCCCCATATCGATGTCCTTCGCGAGCTGGCTTGCGATCTCGTAGGCGTAGCTGTCGGCGCGATGGAGCAAGGCCAGCACGCAGAGCGTCAGAACGCCCTTTTTCAGTTGGATTTCGATGGTTTCCGGCACGTGGTCCGTCTCCAGGTTCTGGAGCTATCTATAACACGGTACTGTTTAACGCAAGATACCAATTTAAGCCCGGTAGCTGTCCATGCTTGATAGCCCATTCCGGGTTTCGAGGCGGCCGAGCGCGGCATGAGACGATTTCGCGCCGGGACCTGTGACGGCGAGGCGCTTGGCAAGGGGGGTTGATACGCGTATTCACGCCCCCGGTAGGCGTGGAGGGGCGTCGCAACAGGCTCGCGCGCGGGTTTGCCGGCGGCGTCGCCTCCTTCAGCCAGATGGAAGAAGCCGATAGCCTACGGTCCCGCGGGGGCCGGGGACGGCGAAGCGGGCCAGAGAGGGTCATGAAGGCGAAGTTTCAGGGAATCGCCGGTCTAGTGGCGGGCGCCAGTGCGGCGATGTGGGGCGCTTACGCCTTCGCCGAAGAGCGGCTGGGACAGCCGACGCCGGGTGGAATCGGTCTGCAGCCGGCGGCCTCGCCGCTGAAGCACGAGGCCCATTTCTTCCACGACGTCATCCTGCTGCCGATCATCACGGGCATCAGCCTGTTCGTCCTGGCCCTGCTGATCTGGGTGATCTTCCGGTTCAACCGCAAGGCCAACCCGGTTCCGGCCAAGTTCAGCCACAACACGGCCATCGAGATCGCCTGGACCCTGATCCCGGTCCTGATCCTGATGTTCATCGCGATCTTCTCGTTCGGCCTGCTGTTCCGCTACCACAACATGCCCAAGCCCGACCTGACGGTTAAGGTCGTCGGCTACCAATGGAACTGGGGCTACGAGTACCCCGACCAGAAGATCCCCGAGTACATCTCGAACATGCTGCCCGAGGACGAAGTCGCCAAGCGCGGCCTGTCCAAGGACCTGTTCCGTCTGGCCTCCACCGATCCGCTGGTCGTGCCGGTGAACAAGGTCGTCCGCGTCCAGGTGACCGGCGCCGACGTCATCCACGCCTTCGCGCTGCCGGCCTTCGGCCTGAAGACCGACGCCATCCCGGGTCGTCTGAACGAGACCTGGTTCAAGGCCGAGAAGGTCGGCACCTACTACGGCCAGTGCTCGGAACTGTGCGGCGTCGACCACGCCTTCATGCCGATCGAGATCAAGGTCGTCAGCCAGGCCGACTTCGACGCCTGGGTCGCCACCAAGGCTCCGGCCGCGGCTCCGGCGGCTCC
>ERZ761607.469-NODE-469-length-71397-cov-33.430532_pt1 | contig 71397 bp, 62 predicted proteins | sample MGYA00511164_ERZ761607 | MGnify/ENA primary metagenome ERZ761607 (study PRJEB28899, sample SAMN02445080) | bioreactor sludge metagenome | biome: EBPR sludge | place: Australia: Brisbane, Thorneside Wastewater Treatment Plant | collected 2011-06-22 ...
GCAATTAGGTCTTTGAAGCAAAATACAAAAATCAACTACTGTTTTCCACTACCCATTTGTGTTATCACTTTGCTTATTCCTTATTTCATTTTCATTTTTTTATTTTAATATTGACTCTTTAATAGAGCAAAACATACAAAAAAATTCATTCACAGATTCTTACATACCAACTTATGATGCTAAACTTAAGAAAGAAATAGTTTTTATTTTTGTTGCTTCATCAAGTTGTTTTGCCTGCAATGTGAGCTATTTACCCCAATCTATTACTTTAATAAAAATCAAACTCTAGAAGAAAGAAATGAGAGAGGGCAAAAATTTCGCAGCAATAGGAATAGGAGTGAATTTTAATGTAGATCAAGGTATTAATTTCTTCAATAAATTTGGAAAATTTGATGAACTGATGGTTGGAAGAAAATGGTTCAATATCGGAGTTTTAAAATATATTTGGAAATATTTTCCGGGTCAGGCTGTTACTCCACAGGTTATTGTCATGGAAAGGTTAATAACTGATGCCAATAGTTACAGCATCGAAACAGAAAAGGAACTTTTAAGAGAATATGGAAATGACAACATTAAAAAGATTTCTGAATCAAATTTCTAATTTTGTCATTGATCATTTTTTGTAACTGGTTGTGTTTCGTTTTCTATTGCGGTGTCGCCCCTACGGGTTCTATTATGATGCCGCTCCTACGGCGCTTTTCTCAGCGATAGGCAAAGATGTCGCTGAATCTAAGGTGCGTTGTATGTCTGACTGGCATTTTTGAAATGCACCCATCTATCGGCTATTGCCTTTTATTTTTCCACGTAGTTTAGGTCTTTAGAAAACGTTTCCTCTACCTGAAAGGTGGCGATCAGTGCAAGAATCAAAACGCCATAGCCCACAAACACCGCTGCTTGAACCAAATTTCCATTTAAGACAGGAACCAACCAGAGGAAAATACCCGTCATCGGAACTGTGAGGCCCCGTACAAAATTAGGAACCGTATTGGTAACGGTAGAGCGGATATTGGTGCCGAATTGTTCAGCCGCCATAGAGATAAACACGGCCCAAAACCCACATGTTATACCTAACAAAAACAATATTATATAAAAAACAAAAGGACTTAGACCGGAAGTTGCGAAGAGTAAGGCATAAAGCGGAAATGAAAGGAAATGAAAACCCAGAAGCACTTTTTTACGGCTTTTAAAATACTGGCTTAGCCCTCCACTTATCAAGTCTCCGACGGCAATACCGAGGTAAAACATGATTACCGCATCATTCACCGTAATAGGCCCGGCTGCACCGAGCGCCTCCCCAAAACGATGCGCCTGTGGCACCACAATTCCCCCCAAGAACCAGACCGGCAGGCCAATCAAAACCACCCAAACATAACGTAAAAATCGTTTAAAATCTCGCAAAATTAACCATAAACTTCCTTTTTTGATGTCTGGATTGTATAAGAGCCGCTCAAACATTTCCGACTCTAATGTACCTGCCCGCAAGAAAAGTAACGCCAATCCCATAGTACCTCCCAAGAGATATGCCGTTTGCCAATGTAGCATCTTCCCGATCAATGCTGCACACACCGCTCCCATCACACCAACGGCCGTGATAATCATGGTTCCAATACCCCGTTTTTCGCGATCCATTGTCTCGGCTACTAATGTCACGCCTGCACCGAGTTCACCGGCCAGGCCAACCCCCGCTAAAAAGCGTAATGGGGCATACCAAGCCACATCGGTAATGAAAGCATTAACAAGGTTTGCAATCGAGTACATGAGAATAGACCCAAATAAAACCGAAAGGCGTCCTTTTTTGTCTCCCAAAATGCCCCATATCAAACCACCGACCAACATCCCGCCCAGTTGCCAGTTTAGCAACGAGACCTCGTAGCCCAGCATCTGTTCTGGCAATACCCTAAGGTCATGCAAACTATCCGTTTTTACAATATTAAATAAAACAATATCAAATATATCTACAAAATATCCAAGAGCGGCTACCAAGGTGATCCGACGGGCCACTTTTTGTTGTTCGATCTGAAAAGACATATCGGTTGTACCAAAATGAAAAAGGGTCACCACACGGGCAACCCTAAAATTATGGCCAAAATACGATGTTTATTCTTCTACATAGTCTAAGTCTTTCGAGAAAGTTTCCTGAATTGATAGTGTAGAAAACACCGCAATGGCAATGGTAATGGCACCCACAATCAATGCGGAGTGGATAAAGTATTCGTCTGGCACCTTCGGATTTGGAATAAGCGCCAGAAAGGCAGCCGACATGGCCACCAATCCTCCCCGAACAAAGTTGGGGACGGTATTCGTAACCGTGGAGCGTAGATTCGTCCCGAATTGCTCGGAAGCATTCTGTACAAAAATAGCCCAATATCCGGCAGAAAAACCCAGCATAAAACACAAGCCATAATATATTGCCGGACTCAACCCGCGCAGGAACAAGAAAGCCAGTACCACAACCGCCATCAGTACTAAAAAGGACAAGATCGCTTTTTTCCGACTCCGTAACTTTTGGCTGAGCAATCCGGAAGAAAAATCTCCGATGGAAAGTCCCAGATAACAAAATGCAACGGCTGTCGGAACCAAGATGTCTCCGGTTACTCCCGTAACCACTGCGAAGCGATTAGAGAAGGACACCAAAATACCAATTACGTACCATATGGGCATCCCCAACAAAATACAGAACATGTACTTCCGGAAGCGAGCATCATTAAACATCTGAATCACAATACCGATGCCCAGAATTCCAAAAATCACGCGATAGAGCGTGCTATATGCGGGCATCAAAAAACTGAGTACAAAGGCCAATAAAGAGACGGGTAACAAAAACTCCCAAACCCGCCGAATGGTTTTATCCTTGGTAATGAGGTGGAAAAAATCTCCCCGATGGGCAGCATCGTTTTTTTTAATGCCTTCAAACATGCCCGACTCCAACGCCCCAGCGCGTAATAAAAGCAAGGCCAGCCCCATAAGCCCACCCACGATAAACGCATTTTGCCAACCGAGAGCTTCATGCACCAAGACAGCCACTACTGCTCCCAGAACCCCAAAAGACACAATAATCATCGTGCCAATTCCCCTTTTTTCTTTTTCCATCGTCTCAGAAACCAACGTGACGCCTGCACCCAGTTCTCCGGCGAGGCCAAAACCTGCAATAAAGCGCCAAAGGGCATAGTCCCAAAATCCCACCACAAAAGCATTGGCTAAATTTGCAATAGAATATGTAAGAATAGAACCAAAAAGGACCGTGACACGACCTTTTTTATCCCCCAAAATGCCCCACATAATCCCACCCAACAACATGCCAAACATCTGAAAGTTTAATAATGCGGCCTCATTTTCGATTCCGGAAAGTCCCAAATCTTTCAGGCTGTCACCCTTAATCACATTGAACAACAACAGATCGTACACATCCACAAAATAGCCAAGGGCCGCCACGAGCGCGAGCCGACTTACGTTTTTACTGGAAAAAATTGACATTGCTCTAAAGAGGTTGGGTGAAGGTTATATGCGTTATTTCAAAAAATGAAAGATGTAAGATATAGCCATTCATCGGTCATTCACAAATCTTTTTTTAACCTCCTTAACCATTCAACCCAGTCTTTGGAAAAAACGAATGGGGAGCCTTGCCAAGACTGCGGTTGTCTCTTGTTTGATAGAAAGTAGAGCAGATTCTTGTCAGACGCCTCACCTAATCTGCCCATCACCCCGGACAATCCATTTTTCGGTTACCAATTTTTCTAATGCAAACGGCCCGCGTGCATGAAGTTTCTGGGTAGAGATACCAATTTCTGCACCAAGTCCGAACACCCCGCCATCCGAAAAGCGGGTAGAGGCATTCACAAACACGGCAGCGGCATCTATTTCGTTCAGGAAGCGAGTAGCAGCCTCCATATTTTCTGTAGCGATTGCCTCCGAGTGCTTGGAGGAGTATTGCGCTATGTGCGCCATGGCTTCGTCCAAATCCGAAACCACTTTTATAGAACACTGATAACTGAGGTATTCCCGACCAAAATCGTCTTCGGTAGCATGGGCTAAAAAGGGATAACCTGTTTGATCCAAAAGGCGAAAAGCCGTTTCATCTGCAAATAGGCGCACTTGGTATGGCTCCATGCCCGGCAAAATCATTGGTAAAAAACGATTGGCGATGGATTTATCCACCAAAATGGTATCTAACGAATTGCACACGGAAGGACGTGTCACCTTCGCATTAACTACAATTGCCGCCGCTTTTTCTAAGTTTGCGGTGGATTCCACGTATGTATGGCAAACCCCGGCTCCGGTTTCGATACTGGGAACACGTGCATGATCGCGAACATAATCAATAAGTTGTTTAGAACCACGCGGAATGAGCATGTCCACATATTCGGTGGCAGTAAGCAGCTCTTGAATCAAGGCACGGTCAGACGGCAGCAACGTTACCAGTTGCGTAGGAAGACGGTGTACCCTTAGCGCCTCATGTATAACACCCACCAATACAGCATTGGATGACCATGCATCAGTCCCTCCACGGAGCACAACGGCATTCCCCGAACGCAAACAAAGAGCGGCTACATCAATGGTGACATTGGGGCGAGATTCATAAATCACCCCAATTACGCCCATTGGGACCGCCTTTTTTTGGATGTGTAACCCATTTTCCATGACCCGATCAGACATAACTACGCCCGTTGGGTCTGGTAAACATGCCACATCCAAACAAGCATTGGCCAAATCTTGAATCCGGCGTTCATTCAACATCAGTCGGTCTTTTTTAGGGTCTGCATCGTCCATGCGTGCAAGGTCTAAGGCATTGGCGGCCAATATCTGCGGTATCGCGGCCAATAATTTACGGGATAGGGTTTGTAAGAAAGACTGTCTTTCCTCATTGCTCGCACGTTGTATGGCAATAGCGGCCTTTTTGGTGGCAGCCAATAAGTGTTTTATCGAGGTAGGCATTTCCATATTCAAATTTATTATTTTATTTTTTTTTTGCATAATAGATCCACGCTCACGCTGTCCAAACATGCTAAGGATTATAGCAACACGATTTCATCGGCATGGGCCACCTCAAGATTTTTGGTTTTCACTAATTCGTCCGAGGAAACCTTAACTCGCCCTACGGCAAAGGGTGTTCTTCCCGTATGTCCCATTATTTCGATGACCTCTCCCCGGTTAAAGGGTTGTACAACCTTTTCGATCCCAACAGCCAAAAGGCTCTTACGTTCCATCAATGCTTTTTGTGCGCCTTTGTCCACTTTAATGCGCCCCCCCAACAAACATCCACTGGCCAACCATTTTCTACGTGCATTCGTGGTCGTGTCTCGTGCAGGGCACACAGTCCCCACCTTTTGTTGCTCGGCCATAAGCAAACTATTCTCCTGATTGGCCTGAAAAATGATGACTTTAACCCCAAGCCCCGTTGCCAAACGGGCAAAAGTCAGTTTAGAAATCATGCCACCCAAGCCACCCGCCGAGGTTTCGGTATGGGCCAACCCTAAAACTTCATCTGTAAATGTAGCTATTTCTCGGACGACCTGTCCGTTGGCATCTAATACCCCTGGCACAGAAGTCCCAATGAGCAGCAATTCCGCACCAAAACCGACGGCAATGAGGGTAGCCAATTCATCGTTATCGGAAAACTTTAGTTCATAATCACTTACCACATCATTTTCGTTTGCGATCGGGATAATGCCATTGGCCCACAATTCCTTATAGGTTTGCTTCAGTTGGAGGAACTGTTTACGATCAGAAAAATGGCGACGTTCACAAAGGCTTTGGGCAATCCCAATATCGTATGGCCGGAATGCCTCAAAATACATAGAAATCAATAACGGATTTCCAACTGCTGCGGCAGCCTTGCGCTCCGACATCTGGCCCGAATAGCGACGCAGGTATTTCTTGCCGGCCCCCACAGCACCGGAAGAAACCATAACAATATGATAGCGCTTCTGTAGTCCTGCCAATTGACGCGCAAAGTCACGAATAAGTACTTCGTTGATACGACCATCGGAATGCGTCAGAGAAGACGTACCGACTTTAAAAACAAGAATGGGTTTTTTCATCAAGTTTGGGTGATTCGTACCCTTGTTAAAATAGTAGAATACACCCTTACACCCTATAAAGCCTTGAAAAGCCCGCAAAAAATAAGCGAATCAGGCACCTTCTCTTTTACAGCATGATTGTGATCTTGATCAATGTCATTGGATTTTTTCTGCCGGACATCCCCAATAGACGACCACAATACGCCTACGAGCATCATCGTCTTTCAGGGCACTTCCCGCAGGAAGGCGATTCGCTCCCGGTGGGTCTAATTCTCCTTTACCGATTGCTTTGACCAGCACTTCACTACCATATGGAATTGTCTTAATCAAATTTCCAATACCTTCCGCTCGCCAGTGAGAGAGCTGACGATTTAAGTCGGATCTAGTTGGAGCCTCCATCTTGAGTTCGGATTTTAGTTCTTCGTATAGACCACTACCTTCTCGGATACCTGTACGATCCGCATACCCATTCACCTCAACCTTCCCAATACATGGAAAATACGGATATTCTGTTTTGAAGCGTTTTATGCCCTCTAAAGTTGGTTTCAGGGCTTCTTGAAGGATTCCTTTTTTATCCTCCGGCACTTCGTATTTACCGGGTGGGTAATAGGCCGCTGTCTCAAAAGGCCGCATCTTAGACTCATCCCGAAGGAGGGCGGTCATGGCCCTGATCAGATCTTGATAACGCTGATGTTTGGCGATATACTCTATGACCAATTCCTGAGCAGATTTATTAAGAAAGGGCGCCCTATATGGTGCGTTTTTTTGGGCCAAATAAATAACTTCCCGCTTCCACCGTTCAGATTGTGCATTTATTTCTTCTAATGCTTGTCGAAAACTTGCACACGTTTCTTCATCCGTTTCGGCAGCAATACACGATTCAGACGTTTCTGCGCTCAGAGCAACAATCTGCTCTTGCTGGCCGGAAATCTGTTGGGTTAAGTTCCGGATATGTCCGTTGATCCGACTAAAAGAGCAGCCATTTAAGAGGATTAAGGCCCCAACCATCAGTGCGGTTTTACTCAAAATAGTTTTCATGTCTTATTATTGATTTTCAGGATAATCTGCTTCTAAGATAAAAGTAGGAGTTGGTATGACGATGACGTTTTTGGAAGTAGTCAAAGGTTTTTTATCAGTTTGTTTAAACGACTTTGCCTGTGTATGCCCTTTTTGATTGCTTTTCTGAGTACCCTTGTCGGTATTAGACCCGATTTCTTTGAAAGGCTGTGACGCAAGAGGAGGGTGATGACGCACTTGTTGAGGAGAACGATGAACAGTAGGGGCTACATGAGTCACCTTTGGGGATTCGGGATCCCCAACCGTCTGAACCTGATGTTTAGATTCATTCCCTTTTTCTTGAGTTGTGGATTTGGGATGTCCTTTTGAAGCAGAGTCAAGTGAAAGAGCGCCCAAAAAACAACCCATAAAAAGCATTAAACAGAAGGCCATCAAATAGGCAACCCGATTAACGGTGTGAGACGTTTCTTGATATAACCCCACAGTGAGGGGCAAAGCCAGAAATGCAGCGAAAGACAAAATGCCATACATGACACCACGCCCCCCCAAGAAGCCACTCCCTATGCCAAAGGCCAAGCAGACAATGACTGCCAGCATCAACAGATACCGAGATCGTACAAAGAAGTTCATTTGTTAGGTAGTATTGGTTTACTCAGAGAGAAACCATACTTACCTTAAAGTTTAACCATTGTGGAAAACTTTATACTTTTCCTACATTATTTCTACAAACGGAACAAAGTGATGTATATAATGCCCCAAATGGCACTTATGCACAAGCATAAAGCAGAATCCTTAAAGGTTTATCAACAAAACATCTAAAAAACAGTCACGAACCGACTGAGTACCGAAAAAGTAACGGGCGTCATACCCACATATTCCCCATCCATATCAATTGGTAAGGATCCACCGTTTGAAGCGGCAACAGTTACAGAAACGGACGACGCATACGAAACTTCCGCATGGGTAAGCACTTCGCAACGTTTCAATTTGGGCAATTGTCGTAAATAATCTGAAAGAGAGATATTTTTTAGCATGACCACTTCCATCAAACCGTCATCCAATCGGGCATTGGGAGCAATTCCCAACCCATTTCCAAAGAATTTCCCATTGGCCACCACCAAACTCATCATTGGAGACACAATGGTTTCTTTATTCGTTTCAACGACGAGTATTTCGGGGGAATAGTCCCAAAGCGCAGAGGCAATGGTCCGTTGATAGGTAAAAGTTGGGCCAAGCCAAGACCGATGCCGACTTAGCTTTTCTGCAATCACGCCTCCAATACCAACATCTGCAATATTTATGAAATATCGTTTTTCAGGCACCTGAAGAAGAGACGTAAAGGCTGCCAGACCAATATCAATGGCAGAAGACCTTGATTCTCTAATGCTTTCTTCAAGGCTTTCGGGAGTCCGGCTACCTACTAAATTCTTCACAAAATCATTACCTGACCCAGTGGGCAAGATACCCAAACCGACTTTTTCGGGAGGCTTCCCCAGTGCCTCGCAGCCACGAATAAGCCCGTTCAAAACCTCGTTTAGGGTACCATCACCACCTACACTGACCACAATTTCGGCGCCCGACCGGACGGCCTCGGATACCAACATAGTGGCATGTCCCGCATATGCGGTGGCAGCAATCTGAATGGGATATGCAGAAAACACGCGCTCAATTTTCGAAATGATGTTTCGGCTTTTCCGTTTTTTGGCATTCAGAATAAAAGTAGTCTTAGGCATATTCATCATGATTATGAATAAAAAGTTTGCCAGACAATATAGTATTTTTATCCCTCATTGTATGCCCTCACACTTAGAAATAAGCACAAGCCCTTTCAGTCAATACCAAAAGGGTGTATTCAGTTTTACATCCATTTCAAAAAGCGATCAGTTTTCCCATAAGGCACGACGCTTTTCATAGGCATTGCGGGTGATACGTACATCCTCTACAAATCGTTCAAGCTCGTTCATCAACATCGCCTGCGGGCCATCCACAAATGCTTCCGGTGGTTTGGGGTGAAAATCCACCAAAATCATATTGGCACCCGCAATCACACCCTGAGCCGTCACATGTAGCGTATCTAAAATTCCATCCGAAGACCGTTCACGCGACCCTACGGAGTGCGACGGATCCACACAGACAGGCATCCGGGTAAGGCGTTTTACTACGGGGACGTGGGCAAAATCCACCATATTCCGGTGTGGGTCACCAAAATTGGCCTTCATTCCACGCAAACAGAATATAACGTTCGCATTGCCTTCACTTGCAAGGTATTCAGCGGCATTCAACGACTCCGAGAGAGTAATCCCAAACCCACGCTTGAGCAAAACAGGATGAGTCTTTTGAGATCCAACAGCTTTCAGTAATTCAAAGTTTTGGGTGTTCCGGGTACCAATTTGGAGCATTACACCAGTTGGTTGGCCTGTTTTTTCGAGCGCTTCGTTTATTTCATCCACATGACGCTCATGCGTGACTTCCATGGCAATCACCTTGATGTCATACTTCCCTGCGAGTTCGAACACCCATGGCAAACAGCCCGCCCCATGTCCCTGAAAAGCGTATGGGTTGGTCCTCGGTTTATAAGCGCCCATACGGGTGCATTGAAGCCCCAAGTCGCTCACGCCCTTCATCATGGCTTCCACATTGATTGGATTATCCACTGCACACAAGCCAGCAAAAATATGCAGGTTATCCTGATTGAACGCGACGCCATTATAGGTAAACCCCACTACACGGTTTTCGTCTTTGTGCTTTCCGAGTATCCGGTAATCCTGAGAGACCCTGACTACCCGCTCTACGCCAGGTAAAGCAGCAATTTGCTCCATGTTCAATTCACGGGTTTTACCCAGCAAATACACTTCGGTCAGTTTATCCTGCCGGCCTTCGATCGTATGTAGTTTGACCTCCACATTTGGAAGGCGATTCAGGTAAGCAAGCGTGGTCTGGTATGACTCGGAGCGTTCCTCAATGTTGGGATGAAGAATAACAACCATTATTTTAAACAGGTAAAAGATATTTTGGTGAGTTATTTAAATAATCATGCGATTTTTGTTCGGCAAAATAACCGTGAGACCGCATTATTTTTGCCAAACATCCGCGAAATTTTACATCTTCATTTCATCTTGTTTAAAAAGCAATAAGTTCATACCTTTCTTCGCTATTATCTACGTGTGTACTTATCCATCTTCGCCCATCATCGAAGCCTGTGCCTCGTCTTGCAGATGGATCAACTACGCCCAACCACAACCCTCCCCAAAAACCTTCAAAACCCATGCAACTTAGACCAGAAATGATTGACACCCGCGTAGAGCGACGTCTTCGCGAGTTGGAGCGATGGATTTATGAACAATGCATTCCCATTACTGATTGGCGACCCTCTAATAAGTGGCCGGCACATATCCCGCAACCTGCCGCAATTGCACCTTTGGTGACAGACGTCCCAGAAGTGGACGAATCGCCCACCCATTTTGCACAATTTCCTCATGTACACGCAAAAGCATTCTGGGCCTCAACCACCGTTACTATACCGGAAAGGTGGGCAGGAAAACGAGTTTTTGCACATATGAACACAGGTAGCGACGGCTTTTTGTCAGAAAGTACCGTATATCTGAATGGCTGTATTTCTGGTGGCTTAGACATCAACCGCAAAGACATTCTCTTGGCTCCACATGCAGAAGCCGGACAAACCTTCCGCTTAGACGTGATGGTACACTCGGGTCGGATGCGTACCCCTCAATCCATTTCGGGCGACTTGGTGGTCATCAACGAAGCAATCTACCAATTCCGCTACGACCTACGGGCAACGTTGGGAGCGGTTCGGTCATTAGATAAAGAACACCCCACAGCAATCCGACTTTGGTATATATTAGAACAAACCCTGAATGCCATAGACTTCCATTCGGACTATAACCGGGTGAACGTTGAAGCCGCAGCCCAGTTATTGAAGGAAAAAACCCAAGCCCTTTTACCAACCCATCAACCCCCTGATTTTAACCTGTATCTTTGCGCAAACTCGCACATTGATGTAGTCTGGCTCTGGACCTTGGCCGAAACCCGTCAAAAAATGGCCAGAACCTCTTCTACGGCGGTTCGGTACATGGACGAATTGCCAGAATACCATTTCTCGCAAAGTCAGGCACAATTATATGATTTTCTATTGAACGACCACCCCGACTTATTTGCCGCAGTACAAGAAAAAGTAAGCGGCGGGCAATGGGAGTTTGTAGGTGCTGCTTGGGTGGAGCCTGACTGTAACATTACGGGCGGCGAATCGCTAATCCGGCAATTATTGTATGGACAGAAATTCTGGAAACAACATTTCGGCACAACGTCTCGAACCATGTGGCTTGTGGATACTTTTGGATATGCTTCGGCCATGCCACAAATCTTGCGCAAATCTGGATTAGACACTTTCGTAACGCAAAAACTGACATGGAGCGAAACCAATCCTTTTCCATATGGTCACTTTGATTGGGAAGGCATTGATGGCTCACGGATTCGCTGTGTATTTCCACAAAGCTATGTAACACGAACTTATCCGGATGAAATGATGCAGTGGTACAAACGGTATCCATCTAAAGACATTGCGCCAGACTTGCTATACCTGTATGGGTATGGAGATGGCGGCGGCGGCCCGGTGCGGGAAGACGTGGAATTGGGCAAGCGGATGCAGGAATTTCCGGCGTATCCACGTGTCAAATTTTCCCGTGTAGAAGACGCATTAGACGCTATCAAATCCCGCGCCGATGCCCTTGCCAATGAATATGGCTACCAAATTCCGGTATGGAAAGGGGAACTTTACCTTGAATTCCACCGTGGAACCTTGACCACTCATGCCTTGGTGAAACGGCGTAACCGGAAAAACGAATTACTCCTCCGTGAAGCCGAAATTTGGGCCGCCTTAGCCGAAATCAATAATGGCGCACCATATCCGGACGAAGCCTTAGAAAATAACTGGAAAAAATTAATGCTGCTCCAGTTCCATGACATTCTACCCGGTACCAGCATTGCCCAGGCTTATCCAGACGTACACCGCATTTATGGAGAAATAGAAACCGAGGTCAAAGCGCTTTTAGACAAAGCCATCGCGCAATTAGAGACCCCGAATATTCAGCCACCATATCGCTTCTCGGTATTAAACAGTTTATCTTTTACCGTAACAGACTGGGCAGAGGCTGACATCCCATTAAAAATGCCATTTACCCTACAAGACACACAAGGTAAATGGATCGCTTTTCAGGTCTTACACGAATCCGAAGAAAGTACGAAGATTGGACTTGAAGCCACCGTCACACCTTTTGCCGCTACGCAGTATGTGGCAGTCCCTGAAGCACCCAAAGCCCTTCCAGAAAATAATTTACCACAATTAATTGAGCAAGCACTTGCGGATATCGCGCTCTCGGATGCCGATCTTTTCCGTATGTGGCTTGGATTAACAGGAGAAGGTGCATTATCCACAGAGGAAATTGGCCAAAAGTTAGACCTATCCAAAGAAGAGGTCAAAGAAATACGGGATCATGTCATGAGCCATGTCGCCAAATCCAATAAAAATCTGAAGGAAAAAGCACTCGAAAAATTCAGAAAAACCCAAAAAGCCGTCCTAAAGCCAATGGTCGAAACGGGAAGACCGCAAGCCAATGAAACAGGAATGGAAAACGCATTCTTCCGAGTTACCTTTAACCCTGATGGCAGCATTGATTCCCTCTTTGATAAAAGGCTTCAGCGGGAATGGTTAACTGGAAAAGGTAACGATCTACAAACATTCGAAGATCGTCCTAACAGTTGGGATGCTTGGGATATTAACGATTGGTTTGAACAAAAACCTTTGGGTTTACTCAACTTAGAGCAAGTGACCGTTGTCGAAAATGGGCCTATCCGAGCAACTGTTCGGTTTGACTATAAAACCCACAATGGAAGCGTGGTCAGTCAATGTGTGGTAATGTATCAATCTATCCCACGAATAGATTTTAGGACCGTCATGGATTGGCATGAGCAACATGTTTTGCTCAAAGTGGCTTTTCCGGTGGCCGTTCACAGTGCTTCGGCTTCGTATGAAATCCAATATGGAACCATTGAACGCCCCACTTCGCGCAATACTACTTGGGAACAATCCAAATTCGAGGTTTCCGGACACCGTTGGACGGATCTCTCGGATGCCAGTGGCGGCGTTTCGATCCTCAACGACGGCAAGTATGGGCACGACATCCATCATAATGTCATGCGGATGTCCCTCATCCGTACACCCGTACACCCAGACCCACAGGCCCCGCACCCTCCCTTCCACTTTCTTGATGACCCGAATGTCTTTACAGACCAAGGTGAACACGAGGTGAATTACGCTTTCTATCCACACGCCGGTGATTGGCGCAACGGAACCGTTCAGGCTGGATATGTCTTCAATCAACCACTTCGGAGCATCACAAATGGGCCGATTCTGGAAAATGGCCTTTCGGTCTCGGATGATGCATGTTTGGTGGAAACCCTGAAAAAAGCGGAAGATGGTGAAGGATATATTTTGCGGGTCTATGAAGCACACGGTGGCACCAGAACCGTGACGATTTCCTTACCTTTTTCCATAACGAAAATATCTTGTACCAACCTGATGGAAGTGCCGGAACCAATAGAGCATGTTGAAAAAACATCTGAAAACAGCCTTACTTTTTCTCTAAAACCCTATGAAATTCGCACTTTTAAAATAAAATAAACACATTCTTTTCTACAAGCCCCTTTTTCCGAAGGGGCTTTTTTTGATTGCTGAACAACGGTTTGTCATATATCATCCTGACTGGCTGTTACAAACCAATACCATACACCGCGTTAAAATAAGTACAAAACAATTTCTGAGGGTCGCGCTCATTCTTTACTGGGTTCCGTCTCCCGTAACCGCCATTCCGATAAGGCCAAGGCCATTTCTACACCATCTCGCTCCCGAACAAGGCGATGCCGAAAAACGCCCTCCGAAAGATGCTCAGCGTCCACCCGTACCCAATCACCAGCCACACTTTCTTGTTTAAAGGAAATATCTATTACTTGGGGAACATACCGTTCCAAATACTTCTGTGGTACACTTTCTGCCAGCCAGCCAATATAAACTGCGTTATTGGTATGCCCCATAATGTCTAAATCGCCATATCGAACCAAAAATCGTTGTGTAAAATCCACTTTTTGGGGCGATAAGTGTTTCGGCAAGTCCAGAATGGGCTTCGGCAAGTCGGGCCAAGGCAGGGCCTCAATTTCTGGAATGATCTTCCCCGGCCGCTTGCGAATCAAATCCAGCATTACCCAATTGGAAGTTGCACACCCAATCCGATTTCCCATCTCATCAAATAACAAAAATTCTCGAAAGGCAAAAAAACGATCGGTACCACTCGCCCATGTCTCCACTTCCATTTTTTCACGATTTCGGGGATAGTGGCTCATTTCGACTCTAAGGCGAATCATCAACCAAGCCCGCCCTTCCGGAAGTTGGTCGTAAGCAAACCCAATTTCACGTGCGTGAAGATCAGCGGTGTCTTGCATAAAATCACAAATACTTTTAATGCTAATGCGGTGCGCCGGCGTAAGATTGAATGGACGAACGGTATAAGCCGCCCGATAAGTCCGTAAGGAGTTTTGGTTTTTCATAAACTATAGGTTAGTTGGGTTCAAAATCCGTCTTCAGCACCTAAATTCCAAACCTCATTTTAAAAGTTTCCTTGAAGATATCATGTACGCTTATTATTGCTTGACAAGAGGCTTTTCTTGTGCTTATCTTTTATTCCATTCAAAACAAGCGGATCTAGCTCAGCTGGTAGAGCGCAACCTTGCCAAGGTTGAGGTCGCGGGTTCGAGTCCCGTGATCCGCTCAAAACCCCGATATTCCATCGGGGTTTTTTGTTTTAGCCTGTATGTAGGCGATACGCCTCTTCGGAACCATCCCATATCAAAACCGTTAAAGCGTCCAAATAAGCCTTCACAAATCTTTCCTTTCATTATTGCCTATTTTGGTTGTTACTTCCGGTATTCATTTATTCATCTTGGGTTAGACGTTCCGGACACCTCGTCCTAGTTCGCCAGAAGTTACAAACCTCCATGTGCATCCAACGTTTTTTTTCATTCCTATTCTTTATATCAACCCTTTCCTCGCTGCCCTTAGGCGTAGCGGCACAATCTACAGGCGCGTTTTCCCGAATGGGTTCCGATGCGCGTGGTGTAGCAATGGGTAATGCGCTCGTAGCCGAAGGGTTTGGACAAACCAGCGGCTTTTACAATCCTGCCCTTGCCCCTTATATCGCAGAACAGCACCTTATGGTATCTTATAGCGCCCTGACATTTGACCGCAACCTGCAAAGCATTTCTTTTGCCTCGCCCATGAAACCACAAGCCGGTATTACAGCAGGATTAATTCATGGTGGCGTTTCCAAAATTGATGGTCGTGATGCCAGTGGTTATCACACGGAAGACATCGGTACAAATGAATACCTGGTTTATGGGGCATTTGGTACCAGAATCGGCCGTAGAACCACGTTTGGTATTCGGTTTTCTTATTTCTTGGCAGATTATTATGAAAATGTCGAACCGTCCACCACACTTAGCCTGAGTTCTGGAATAACCGTTAAGATTAGGGAAAACCTGCGATTGGGCTTCACAACCGACGACTTGTTAGGTAAATATCGCTGGGATACCTCTAAACTTTACGAAGAAAACGGACGGGAAACCACCGACAACTTGCCTGTTCGGCTAAGAACCGGAGCAGCATGGCAATCCCACAATCAAAAACTCACGCTTAGCGGCGAAGTGGAGTCTCGGGTGGAGAAAATCTCCCAAGAAACCCCTTCGTCCTCTGTTCAAGCGGGTATTCTGCAAACGATTTCAGGCGCCGAAACGCTTCGATTACAGTCCACCCGTTTAAGACTGGGAGCCGAATACTGGCTTAGTTCCCCTATTGCACTACGTGCCGGCTTGGAACAAACGGAAGCCGCTTTTTTACCTTCCGCCGGCTTCTCTATCCGCCAAAACTTGGGTGAACTACGGTTTAAATTAGACTATGCTCTACGGGTAGAACCTTTTGGAACCGGGCTTATGCACCTTTTGTCCCTAAGAATGGGACTTTAAACTAAATGATCTATGTACATTAAAAACATATTTTTATCTTTTCTTGCCTTTATTTTTACGGCTATAACGGCTCCTGCTCAGAGTGGTGTTGCATTCCTTCAATTTGCTCCAGATGCCAAAAGCGCCGCAATGGCCGGAAGTGGGGCTTCTTTACGTGGCGGACCTTTCGCAACGTACTGGAATCCCGCTGGATTGGCCAAAGGTAAGGGCCAAAGTGCCGGATTGTCTCAGCAGGTTTGGGCCGCTGGTGTACGGACGTTCTCTGGTGCAGTGCGGCTACAATCGGGAAAAAATGGAAACCTGGGGGTCTTGGTAACGACCACTACCGCCGGAGACCTGGAAGCGCGGGAATCGCCTGGCGATCCACTCGGCGTGTTCTCAGCTCAATTTGGGAATCTCAATGTGGCATATGCCCGAGCATTTGGCGAGCGTTTTCGGGTAGGACTTGGAGCAAAGGTTCTGAACCAGCGTTTGGATACATTTAGCGAACGGGGATGGGCTTTAGATGCAGGATTTCAGGCTCAAATGGCTAAAGGGGACGTTGAGGTAGGCGCATCACTACGACACTTCGGAAAATTAGGAAATGGAACTGACGCCCTTCCAACCACCATTCAAGGCGGCGCCAGTTTTTTCCCCTTTAAAATCTTGGGGAATGAAGATGGCAGCCGACTCCTCGACACCCAGTTCACCATCGAGGCGCAGCACGTTTTTCCCAATGATTTGACACACCTTCAATTTGGACTTTCTACACAGGCCTTAGAGGTACTAAGCCTCCGTGCGGGTTATCGAACCAACGACGAATTGCGCTCATGGTCTCTTGGAGCGGGGTTTATCGTGGGTAAGGTACAGTTAGATTATGCCTATTTACCATTCCCCGCTGGCTATAACGATGGACACGTTTTTACGCTGGGCTATACATGGTAAACACATGAGCTTTCATATCCGCGCCACAACATTGAACGATGAAGGCCAGATCCTTCACCTTTATCAAAAAGTGGCAAAAAAACCCGGCGGGTTGGCACGCATAGAACAAGAAATCACTACACAATATATTCGACACAACCTGATACAAGCACAAAAATCCGGTATTGGTCTCGTCGCGAGTGACGATCTTAAACAGATCGTAGGGGAAATTCATTGTTATCGCCTAGAACCTCTGGTCTTCCGGCATGTTCTATCCGAACTTACCATCGCTATTCATCCTGACTTTCAAGGGCAAGGAATAGGAAAAGCGCTGTTCCAGACCTTATTAAAACAAATAGAAACCCATTTTCCAGATGTCTTTAGGGTGGAACTGATTGCAAGAGAAAGCAACCAGAAAGCCATTCTTTTTTACCAACAACTCGGCTTTATCACTGAAGGCAAAATGCATGGACGAATTCTGAACCATCACCACCAACTTGAAGCAGATGTGATGATGGCATGGTTTAATGCCTCCTTTTCACCAAATAACCCCGCAGTTGCCATAGACGCAGTGCCATTCGCCTATAGAATGGAATCAAACCCCAAATGACGGGAGGTAAATTTTGATCTATCAAACACCTGGAATAGGTGCTGACTGCCCCCTTGTCCGTATAGAAGAAGCCGCCATGATGTATCGCTATGATCAAAAAAACATCGCCCAAGGACACGAAACGTCTATACAGCCATTGTATTTATGGTGTGCAAAGCACCCTGCACCAACCTGTCAAAACATCGGACAAAGCAAGTATTGTTGCATGTGCATATAGGGAAATACGAGGTTAGGGCATGAATTTGGGCGCCCAGTCGTAAATTGGATGAGAGGAAAATTAGGGCATTGGCCCCCTTTTGGTTCAAGCCTTTATCAGAAGCAAGTAAAGACAATCACCGACGAAACTTGATGAGGGGAAAAGGTGGTGGTACTATAAAATAATCAAACTGTTTTAAAAGCTACTTGCTAACATGCAGACGCAAGAGACCTCTAAAACAGCTTGATTATTTAGAAAACGAGGACTAAGAAATAAGCCTTTATTTTACTAAAACTATTTTTTTATTCGCCTTAAAAGTTTCCCCCATGGCCTGATAAATATAGGTACCACTGGGCAGGTTTGCTGCGTTGAAGTTTAGGGTATTCACTTCTTTCGCTTGTACTTGTCCATTAAACAAGGTTGTAACCAATTGTCCTTGTAGGTTATAAATTTCTACACGCACATTTTGGGTTTTAGCAACTGTCAAAGTGAACTTGGTCATTGGGTTGAAAGGATTGGGGTAGATTGGTTAGCTCAAACGCGCCGGGTAATATAATCTCAACCTCGATAGCATCACTTTGTAATGTACTGCCATCTGTTCCAAAAGAAACCACACGGAAGGTGTGCTTGCCCGCAGGAAGATTGCTAAAGGTTTTGGTCAATGTATTAACATTTTGAATGGTTGCAACAGTTTGAAAGCTGTCTTTGACAAGTTTCTGTACTTCATACCGTTCAATTGTACTCGCATTTGTACCTTTCCATGAAAGTTCGACATCATTGCCTTCTACTTTTGCAGCAACATCTGTTTTAGAAACCGCCAAAGGAACCGTGCAAGTTGCGGTAATAGTGGTTGGCCCACCAGTAGGGGTTGGCGCAGGGTGGGTGGTTGTTGCGGATGCCGAATAAGAACTGACTGCACCGCCGCAAACAGCACTCCATGAAAGATTGATATTGGCTGCTGGACAAGTATAGGTGCGCGTGCCACCTGTACCTGATTTCACACAGGTCACAGGACTTGCCGAAACCCCATTAACAGTATAGGTTGCGGTAATAATAGCACCTTGGTTGGAACCTTGTAAAGGTTCAGTTGACAGAAACAGATTGGGTTCCCGTTGCGGTGCTACCTGATGTACCTGTGGTGGTAATGGCTGTAGGGGTAACAGTAAACTGTGCAAAAGCCGTGATCGAACCAGAAAAAACGATGATCACAAGACTGGCAAAGAGTTTTGTAAGTGTGTACTTCATAAAATAAATGATTTAAAACAAGGTTGATGAATATGTGTTTTGTATATAAGAAGTGCTAAAACAGAAGGCGGCGACTAATTTTGTTCAGCAGATTCCTTTAAAGATGTGTGATTTTTATACTGGAATGTTGAGCGTACCTTTCAGAAGATTATAAAGAACTGATCTTCGGAACCGATAGTGCCGATTAGAGTCATAAAGGGTGTCACAGGTTTAAAGTTACATAAGAAATTATTACAAATCATATAACACACGATAAAAACAGACATTTTTAAAAAATCATATACAAACTTAAAATTATCTATAAATAACTATAAATATCCAAGACTAAACACCATCTTTTACTCACAAAGATGGTCACCCGTCAATAAAAATCTTGATTATCGGGGTTTGATTGTTAGGACAATAGCTTGCGACATATGCGTCCTGCTTCGCGAGGATTCCATCTTGATGACATAATAACCGAGTATTAGTATTATTAGACAAATAGCGCGACTCGGTTTCTATTTTCATCCTCATATGGCCTATTACAAGACGCAAAAACCACAATCCTGTATTAGAATTGCGGTTTTTATTTTGCGCGCTCGAGAGGATTTGAACCCCTAACCTTCTGATCCGTAGTCAGATGCTCTATCCAATTGAGCTACGAGCGCGTTTGGCTTAGGTGGATGAATATAGGGATTTTATTTCATTCGAGCAATGTTTTTTTTGTACCTTTAATGGTTTCACCATCGTTTCACGGTTAGATACCATTATGACGCCGTTACGGGGGCCTAACACGGGCACATTGACCGATCATTTGGTCGAAGAAATCAAGTACCGAATTGCGATAGGCGTTTTAAAAGTAAACGACTTTATGCCCTCAACTCGTGCGATGGGCGACCAGTTAGGGGTTTCCTTTCATACGATCCGAAGGGCGTATCAGGAATTAGAACGGCAAGGATTTTTAGCTGTTTCTGGCAGCAGGCAATATCGTGTGGTATCACGAGATCAGGCAGGAAAAACGGAGCGGATGGAAACTGGTGCCGCCATTGTTCAGGAAGCCTTACGGCGTTTGGTTGGCTTGGGTTTGGCAGATGAAGAGGTTCGGTATTTACTAGAAGAGCAAATTGACGAGGTTTTCCGGCCTCAGACATGGCGTTTTGCCTTTGCTGCACCCTATCCAGAATTGGTGGAAAGTGGGGTTCGGCAATTACATGAACTTTTGCATGAACCTGTAGAAGGAGTCACCTTCGATGCCTTGAGATCGGTACGTGAGGCAGACTTGCTCATTACGCCGTTTACAAACCTAAGGGCAGTCCGTGAACGTTTGCCCAAAACCGAGATACAAGGCGTCTTGATGAGCATTGGCCCCGAAGTACTTCAGTTGGTTGCAGAAGTGCTTCACAACGAAGCAGTGACATTGGTTACGCGGGATCCGGAGTCTCAGGCTTTTCTGGCCTCGGCGTTGAAGTTAGAAACCGGATTTACCGGCCAACTTTTTGGCGTATCATTGGATACGATCACCAATGCAGACTGGGCCTTGATAGAAACCGCCCAATTGCTCTTATACACACCTGCCTGTAAAAGACGGCTTGCGCATCTCTTGAGTAAAAAGCGAAATGCAATGGTGTATCAACAGATCAGCCGCGAATCTTGCGACCTCTTGCTTAGCAAAGCCCCAAGGCATTCACTTTAAACAGATTACCCTTCGGTAAGCGGCGGATTTTTCTTAGCGGAGGCACGGGCCGGCGTTTCCTTGGGTATGATTGTTTGATCGGTGGGTATTTCTTCTGATATACGAAGTTTTACTTCCGCCGTTTTGGGTTCTAACTCCTCTTCCTGACCCGGATACTTGAGTCGGAAATGGTACATTCCGCCTAAAATCCCCATAAAGGCTTCTTTTATTTTGGTCAAGTCATGAAATGTCAGGGGAGAGTCTTTTAGCTGCCCGTCTCCAATTCTCGCTTCGATGATTTTATCAATCACCCCTTCTAATTTCTTTAAGGTTGGTTTTTCTAAGCTTTTGGAAGCGGCCTCGACCCCGTCTGCCAACATTAAGATGGCGGTTTCCAAGGTATTTGGCCGCGGACCGGGATAGCGATAATCGGACTCTAAAATTGTAGCGGTCTCTTCTTTTTGGATTTCCAGTGCCTTGCGATAAAAGAATTCGATACGCATACAGCCATGATGCATGGGGATAAACTGTTGTACCACTTTGGGCAATCTCGCATCTTGGGCCAATTGAAGTCCTTCCTTTACATGGTTCACGATGATTAAAGCAGCCATACGGGGTGTGAGGGCGTCCAAAGGATTTTGGCCTTGTTGTTGGTTTTCTACAAAATACTCGGGCTTGCTCATCTTGCCAATGTCGTGGTATAACGCCCCAACACGTGTCAACAAAGCATTGGCTCCAATGGCAACAGCAGCAGCTTCGGCCAGATTAGAAACCTGCAATGAATGATTGAACGTTCCGGGTGCACGCAAACTTAGTTCCTTGAGCAATGGACGGTTTGTGTCAGAAAGTTCCAGCAATGTTAGGTCTGTGGTAACATCAAAAACTCGTTCAATGACCCATACAATGGGGTACACAAATAAGGTAAGTGCTGCATTAATTGCAACATACAGCATGGTGTATAAATAACTTTCAACGGTATTAGACTGAAGCAGTGCAAAAGACGTAGCTCCTAAAGCATATGCAAAATGAACCAAGCCAGCGGTACTTACAAATTGTCCCCGGTTCCGGATATCACGAACACTAAAAACGGCAATCATGCCCGCGAAGGCCGTTAGATACGTAAGCTGAAAGTCGAACGCAAAAAGCAAACCAGCCACAAGTGACATGGTCATTGTTCCAAACAAGCCAACCCTCGAATCAAAAACGATGGTGAACATAACCGACAGGATGGTGACAGGAATCACCAATTTGAAAGCATGATCCAATCCAGAACGCAAGACAATGCCATACGCCACTACGAAAGCGCCAAAAAGCAATGCAATCAGCAATACATGAAGGTTTCGATCAAAAATAGGCTTTCGAAAAAGATAGAGATACAAAAAGAAGACCGAATAGATGCTAAAGACCAGCAACAATTCGCCAATGGTAATCCGCCAATTTGGGATAACGCCTGTACCAGAAGATCTGGATCGGGAGTATGAACGCAATTTGGCCAACACTTCTGGTGTCACCACCTCGCCTTGACGAATAATGGCCTGATCTTTTTTTACCACCCCTTGTGTATATGATATTTGCGCAATGGCTGCATTCCAAAGAGCATGGGTCGCTTCCTTTTCAAAAATTAGGCTGGGCTGAAAGACGGCGTCGAACAAGGCGATTCCGATTGCGACCGTATCTTGTTTTTGGGGGAACTGTGCGGCAAATTGCTGTTCAATTTGTTTTAATACTTGATCTCGAGTTCGCACACTTTTAATCGAAATACTCCGATCAAGATGGGCTTCATTGTTACGAACAATAATATTTTCGGCGTGAAGACTATCCCGTGGCAGGCCAATAGAGGGCCGGTCAAAGAGGTCTTTCAGGCTTGCCAACTGCTCAAAAAGTACCTCTTTTAAAGCGGCGCTTGGCTCAATACGTGCGGTTGTTGTAACACCAGGTGTTACCGACTTGGACGACTCCAGTAGATAGGTCCATTGCCTTTCATTGACTTTGATGGGCAAATTTTCCTTCGACCGATAGTATCGTGCCGAATCTATGGCTGCTTTATCCATGAGGCCCCGGCTTCGGCTAAATTCCCATTCTAAGAATGCAGAAACGGTCCGCTGTAGGCGTGTATTGAGCGAATCTAAGTTTTCGTTGTAACGACCCTCTGGATTGTCTATTGGGATAAAAATTGGTTCTAATTCATGAAGGATGCGCTTTCGCTCGGTCGCAAGTTGTTGTTCTGTTCGGTAAATCGGGAAGTCAAAATCGGCGATAACATCACCACGCCGCCAGACATCATCCACCTTGGCATCTGCCCAGTCGTAAGATTGTTGATGAGGGAACGCGAGCAATGTCACTAAGATCAGCCCAAGAAAGATCGTTGCTTTACCCCACCAATTTAGTTTAGACTGATTGGCCTGATGGGGTTCTTTACCTGTTTCCAGACGGTTACCCACGGGTTTTAATCGGGGTCTTTTTGGGGTTAGACCTAAGCGCTTGAGTATGCTCATTGTTTCTTTGACTTATTGAGCAGATGGTTTCGGCTGGCGTACAGACAATAGGCTACCCAATAATAAGCAGATACCCGAACCAATTACGGTATGCCAAGGCCATGCAATTTTATACGTTGCAATAATCACTGCCATAATAGCGATGGCAACAAAGAAAGCAATTAGGGCATCAGTTTGCTTGGCACGTTTGTTCAATAACCCCAGCAAAAACACGCCCAGTAGCCCGCCATAGGTATAAGAGGCAATCGCCAATCCTAATTCTACGATGGGCTGTTTGGTATCTTGAAATAGGTTCGCAAAAATGATAAATAACCCACTCCAGACTAAGGTCATGATGCGGGCCATGCGAAATTCCGACTCCGGGGTGGTTTTGTTAGCCAGCCGCTTGTACAAATCCATTACCGAAGCAGCAGAAAGCGAATTGAGTGAAGACGAGACGGTACTCATGGCCGCTGCAAAAATGGCCACCAGCAACAATCCGGACACGCCTGAAGGCAAACCTTCAATAAGGAACTTGGGGTAAATTTCATCTGCCCGCGTAAGCCCCAGATCTGCCGGGCTTGCGCCTCCATAATGTACCCAAAGCATCAGCCCCACAAATAAAAACAACGCAAACTGGATTATGATCACCACACCACTTACGACCAACGCAAGTTGGCTTTCTTTTAGGTTTCGGGTAGTAAACAAGCGCTGAACAATGAGGTAATCGGTTCCATGAGAAGCCATAGACAAAACCGCTCCTCCAATCACTGCTGTAATGAACATATAGGGGGAGGTGAGCCAGTCCGAACTAAAATCCAGAATTTGGGTCTTTCCGGCAGAAACGGCCTTGGTCATCCAATCTACGGGAGCATCCTGAAGTAAAACGGTGATGGCCAAAACAGCACCCAGCAGATACAGGAACATTTGGACCACATCCATCCAAACCACGGCTTTGATGCCTCCAAAAAAAGTATAAGCAATAGTGACCAGAGAGATCGCAACAATAATTTGCCAATAGGCGACCTCAAGCCCGCTCGCCGAAAGGACGACTTTTACAGGTATGGCAGTGGCAAACAACCGAACACCATCGGCCAATAAACGGGTAATCATAAACGTAACCGAGGTGGTTACACGCATCCGATCACCAAATCTTGTACCAATAAACTCATAGGCAGTGGTGAGTTCACCTGCAAAATAGCGCGGTAGAAACAGTACGCTCACGAGGATACGGCCTAATAAATACCCAAAAGTGATCTGTAGAAAGGTCAATGTACCACCATAGGCAATTGCAGGCACGCTTATGACTGTCAGTGAACTGGTTTCTGTGGCAACAATCGAAAAGCTAACGGCCCACCAAGGCAAGTTGCGTTCTCCAAAAAAGTAATCGCTGTTGTCGCGTTGTTTTCCGGCCATCCACAAACCAAAAACAACCGATCCAAATAAATACACAACAATAACGGAATAATCTAAACCAGTAAGCATATTATCTGAATTCAATCAATGTAGGGCGTAAACTTGTAATTTAACCTGTTATTAGCCAAAGGACAAACCCAACCATAAAAAAAGCCTCTCGGTAATCAGGAGAGGCTGGTAAAACGAAACTAATTGTTTATGGCAAACGGGAGGGTAGGTAGCACAGGGCTTGGTCTTCGCTTGAATAAGATCGGCATTGGTTCCATTTGCCCTAAGTGCATTCTAAGATACTCCACAGGGCTTTGACCTTTTCGTACACATTGGCCAAAATCAAGCATCAAATCATAATATAATCCAGCATTTTCGTGCTGTGGACCGATCCGATATTTTGCCGAAGAACCACCCACCAACAAGGTAGATGCAGGACGAAGCGTAGTATTGAGATCTATGGCCACATCTGGCTTTCGTGCCCAAATTCGGTCCAAAAATGCCTTTTTAGGAAGCCCGAGAGGGCTGCAATCTTCAGGCTTGATCAATAATGCCTGCCCCACATAAGCGGGTGGAATAAACACCACTTGGTCGGATAAAATAGCCACAAAGATTCCCCGCCATTTCAGGTGAAGTTCATCCAGAAACTGCCAGAATGTACGTTGCGACGCAATTTCCTTGGGGATCACAAATAAAACAGCACGCTGTTGTGGGTCTAAAGGCCAAGGCTGTACTTTCCGGTGCTGTACCGCATAACGTATCCGTAACTGGCCGAGTTGGGTCGTGAATTTGCTGAGCATGAGTGCCAATGGTAGCGTGGGTATAAACAGAAGAACACATAACATAAAAGCAAGAATCATGCCAGACAACAATGACCATGCATAAAAAAAACAACCCATTAACCCCTTGTGTTTTATTTTCACAATCAAATAATTAAATCAAAATCTGCTTCATCAGATCAATACCCTCTGATGTCATGCTAAACCATTTATATCTCAACAGTTAGTAAAGAATTGCCCTTTCAACCCAGTAATGTTTTCAATGCCTCATCAGTGGAAACAGGCTGTTCACAAACATGTCCACGACACAGGAAAGCCCATGCATCTCTAAGGGTTGGCGTATATGCGCGGACAAATGGAGCCAGCCTAAACAACTCTGGGGCATTTTGTTGGGTAACTAAATGGATAACCATTTGCGGATGATAGGTTGTACGGAGTGTTGACAGCATGTTTTGAATTTCCGGATGCGTGGTTTCACCAACCAAAACAACTTCCTGACCGCCTGTTTCCATCCAATTTACGGCTAACATAAAAAAAGAATATGCAGCGGGATACCGACGGATTTCATCTGTAAACACAGCACGTATGTCTTGTGCCCTTTGCTCGTATTCAGGTTGAGCCGTTAAGCGGCCAAGCCGGATCAAATTGTACAAAGCAATGGCATTTCCGGAAGGTATTGCACCGTCGTGAAGTTGCTTCTCACGAAAAAGCAGGGCTTCTCCATCGCTGGGTGTAAAGAAGTATCCTCCATGCTGCGAATCCCAAAACCAGCAGTCTTGCTGTTTTTGTAGTTCAATGGCCTTCGCCAGATACCTTGGTTCAAATGTGGCTTGATATAGCTCGGTCAAGCCCAAAACAAGAAAGGCGTAATCGTCTAAATTCGCTTGTAAACCTGCGTGCCCCTTTCGCCAACGATGCAGGAGCCGTCCGTCTGACTGAAGCAATGTGTCGAGGGCAAAATCTATGGCCTGCTTTGCAGCCATGATATAACGAGGCTCATTCAAACTTTGCCCTGCACGGGCAAGCACAGCGCCCATCAAGCCATTCCAATCAGATAAAATCTTATCGTCTTTTAAGGGATGGATTCGTTTTTCGCGGGCTTGGAAAAGTTTTTCGCGAAAGGGTTGCCAGTGTTGTTTTTCCTGCATAGAAAGGGGGATATCTATGTACAAAATATTTGTGTGCATGGCTTCGCCGGTTGCCTCTTCGTAATAGTTCCCCTTTACAGTAGCACCAAATCGGTTCAATAATTCTTTTTCTGGCGTAGTTTCCGCCAATTCATTCAATTCGAGATAAGTCCAGACATAAAACCGTCCTTCTTCCCCCTCCGAATCTGCATCTTCTGCTGAATAGAAGCCTCCTTTTTCATGCTGCATGTCACGCAACACATATTGGAGAATCTCATGAGCAGTCTCGGCAAAAAAATCGGATTGCGTGGCCACAAAAGCTTCCGTGTACGCCCATGCCATCATGGCCTGATCGTACAACATCTTCTCGAAGTGTGGCAAAAACCAGCGTTCATCCGTGGAGTAGCGATGGAAACCGAGTCCAACTTGGTCAAACAACCCACCCAGCCGCATTTTTTGCAAGGTATGTGTAACCATTGTCAACGCCGAGACATCAGATGTTTTTTTCCAATAATGTAATAAAAACAAGAGGTTGTGTGGTGAAGGAAACTTGGGCCGATTGCCGAATCCACCATAATCGGCATCGTATCGTTGGGTCAATAATGAAAAAGAATGTGCCAGATCTGTATTTTGCAACACTTGTTGAGATGCACTATGGCTACCGATCTCGCGAAGCCTTTGCGACACATAATCTGCTGTCTTGAAGAGACGTTTACGGTCTTTGCGCCAAAGGGTCTGGATTTGCGGCACAAAGTCCAACATACCGATTTTTCCTCCCCGGCTCTCTTTGGGCAAATAGGTTCCGGCGAAAAACGGTTTTTTATCCGGCGTCATGACCACCGTTAGTGGCCACCCTCCATGTCCGGTCATCATCTGACAAACGGTCATATACACCCCATCCACATCGGGTCGTTCCTCTCGATCCACCTTCACGCACACAAAGGCTTCATTCATGAGAGATGCGACTTCATTGTCCTCAAATGATTCATGCGCCATTACGTGACACCAATGACAAGTGGCATAGCCGATTGAAAGAAAAATTGGCTTATCGTTTTTCCGTGCTTGTTCGAAGGCAGCTTCCCCCCATGGCCACCATGCCACCGGATTTTCGGCATGTTGCAAGAGATAAGGACTTAATTCGTGGTAAAGGCGATTTATCATAGGGCAGGACTTATAACATGAAGCATATTTTTAATTTTCTGAACACCACCAAGGGCCTCTTCTAGTTGATCGGCAACGAGTGTGACATGTCCCATTTTACGAAATGGTTTGGTTGTGTGCTTGCCATAAAGATGTACCTTTGCACCAGGGATCGCAAGCACCTCCTCCAGCCCTTGATAATAGACAGGCCCGCTATAACCCGGTTCACCAAGTAAATTAACCATTGCTGTTGCTCGATAAAGATCTGTAGGACCCAAAGCATAACCGAGAACAGCCCTCAGGTGTTGCTCAAATTGCGATGTAGCGTGCCCGTCTATCGTATGGTGTCCGCTGTTATGCGGTCTTGGGGCCACTTCATTAATCAGCAATTCACCAGTATTGCTCCAGAACATCTCCACAGCCAAAAGCCCCACCACACCAAAAACTCGAATGGTTTCATCTGCCAGTTTAAGAGCCGCGTGTGCCACTTGATCTGGTATAGATGCTGGGCAAAACAGATGCGAAACCAAGTTGGCTTCCGGATGAAAGGCCATCTCTACCGGGGGGTACAAAGCCACCTCTCCTTGTTGGTTACGCGCAGCAATAATGGCAATTTCGGCCCGAATTTCTATCAATGGCTCAATCAGAGAAGCTCCCATCAAGAGGTTGTCGCGAAGTTCATCGGTAGTCTGGATTACGGATACTCCGCGGCCATCATAACCATCTGTTTCTGTTTTTTGAACAAAAGGAAAACGAAGGCTTCCGTCTCGAACAGCTTTTCTAATCGCTTCCTCCGAGCCGAAACGCATATAAGGAGCCGTCGGAAGCCCATGTTTTGCCAGAAAATCTTTTTGTAACCCTTTGTTTTTTATCACTGAAAGTGCTTTAGATGAAGGATGAACAACAGCTCCTTCGTCTTCCAGCACCCGAAGCGCTTCTTCCTGTACATGTTCAATTTCGATTGTTAGAACGTCCACTTGTTTTCCAAAATTCAATACGGTTTCGTAATCATTAAAATCTCCGACAATAAACTGATTTGCTATAGCAGCACAAGAAGCAGCCGGATTGGGGTCTAAAACCCATGTTTCGATATCCCATTGATGTGCAGCCAAACAAAGCATTTTACCCAATTGGCCACCTCCCAAAATACCCAAGCGAATGCCAGAAGTCATGATAAAGCAGGTTTTGTAAAAAAAAGCGTGCAGGTAAAATTTACCCACACGCAAGATTATTTGGTGTTAAGAATAATCGCTTTGTGGATTACCCACACACACCTATTCGAGAAAAAGGTCTTTTGTCCGATCCACTGTTTTACCTGTAACCAAGTCTTTAATCCGAACCGTAAGCGTATAAAGACCTGCTTCCTGTTTTCCGGCCTCCAATACCAAATATTGCGCATCATCTGGCGTGGTCCCACTGTTTTCAAACTTAACCGAAACGCCTTTTTCTTTCCGTCGCAACAGGTTATTGACTGTCCGTTGCATTCCATTGCCGGAGTCTTTGGGCACCAACTGGGCCTCTACTTGGTATTTGGTTTTTCCAGAAGCGTCTTGGGCCAGATTGTACATCTCAAAGTAAAAATAAATGGGATGGCCCTTATCAAAAACACTCCAAGGCGCTGGACGGATAGAAAGCCCATTTCTCAACACATCTCCGGGATTGATGGGTTTATTATCTGGCGACTCGGTCACATCATAAGCCAGCATCGCATCCGACATTGAGAAAACGGGCTTGGAATAATCTGGCACCACAATATTCCGTCGCTGCACCCCCATCGTCCCACCACTTGCAGTTTCGAACTCGACGGATAACGTCTGATTACCAGCCGGTGCTGTCATGGTTTGGGTATAAAGCCAAAGCTGTGCCTCTTTGAACTTTACGATCTGCGCAGTTTTCATCCCATAGGTCGTAAGCCGACGCTCAACCAAAAAGTCGCGATTTGCCCCAATAAGAAACGTTCCAAAATTCAAATTGAGGTTAATTTCAGGTTTTGACTCATCGTATTGCTGTACCGGAACCCCGGCATGTAGATAAAGATCGGCCTGATTTCCCTTACCTTTAAAGGTATTGACCAAATAAGGCAGGCTTACTTGACGCCCATTAGACTTATAGGTGTAAAAGTCGCTGTATCGTTTAAATATTTCGCGGGACTTAAGTTCGTAGTCATTGATATATGGATCCACACCGCTGTCTATATCTTCCTGTGTCGGGGTATAAAAAACATAGTCCCCATTTCGGAAGGAGTCTTCAAACACAAATCTAAACTTAGGGTAAACCCATATATTATAAAGTTTTGCGGCTTTTCTGGAGTCATAAATTTCCTCCTGAAACTGATTACCTCTTTGCGAAGTAGAAATTTCCGATACCTGCTCCACACTCTGTCCTACGGGTGCATCCCACCCCTTACCCCTGCTACCAAGCGGCCCATCCTTTTCCATGATAATTTCCACATTGGGCACACCATAACGGATTAGAATTTGACCACGCTGGCTTTCCCAACCACGGATTCCCAGACGGGGCACAGAATATAGGAGATCGGCGTAAACCAGCCGGTAATAATGCTCCATCTTGCGTTCATTATAGGCCGTCAGGAAACGTGGATTCTGGCTGGTCCAGAACTTGGTGGCATATCCAACAGGATCATTACGATAGGATGCCCGTTCCGTTTCCGGCAAGATAATCCCAATATCCTCGTAGGCCGTTCTCATAGAGGTATCCATTTTTTCTAAGGCACGATCAAAAAACTGTGTGCTTGCATTGAGATTTCCTAATTTATACTGGGTTGCACCAATAAAAAGATTGGTCTCTGGCTCGTCCCCAAAAAATGCGTACATGTCTTGCAGCATCTTAGCTGCCTCGCGATATTCTTCCTTCATCAAATAAACCTTCATCAAATGATTATAGACAGAACGCCGCATCGGATCATTTTCCTGCGCTTTTTTCAGATGGAAGGTTGCTTTTTTATAGGCATACTCGGCTCGGTTGGTAAAATCCTTCACCGGAATGCCCTGCGTCTTCATCTCTTCCAAATCAAACTGGTCATTCAGGGTTACAGAATACATACCAAAGGGGTCTTGTTTTTCCGCCAGCGCCACCAAGTCTGCAAATGGGTCATTCGGCAGCCCAGGATTAAATTCGAGTGAAGTCTCTGGAGTGGTCAGGGTTCCCGGAGTTGCCTGAATCTCAGCAGCTTGTATGGTTCGGTCCCGATTGCGATCCGGACGATTGGTATTGGTATATTGAGGAACGGCAATCGCATTCCGAAAACGCCAATAATCTTTGATATAGGTAATCCCCATTTCTTCATGCGCAAAGGCATTACTGGGGTCTTTAAGTAAGATTTTACGAGACAATTCGCGGGCTAATGCATCTCTATAGCGTTCTTGAATCCAGTTCTTAGACAGGAAAGAAGACAGCCGTTGCAATACCACATTACGGTCTTCACCAGATTTTCCGCCCAGACTCACTTGGTTTTCTGGATCGCGGATGATATTTAATTTCGCCACCAAATATTGCACATTTTCCGGACTTTTTCTCAATGCAAGGTCTAATTGCCGATTGGCCCCTTTAAAATCTTTTTCTGGGCCTTCCACCAAAATCCGGGCAATCATAAACCGTGCTTCGGCATATTGGGCATCGCCTTCTGGAATAGCCTCAAAAATAGCCTTTGCCTCCGCATATTGCCCGCTTCGGAAGGTCCGAACCCCCTTATCGAAAGGTGTTTCCGTCTGAGGAGCTGCATCCACCTCCTGCGCAACAACCGAATTGATTCCCATAAAAAGGATCAGAAGACCCATTACAAATAGAAATTGAACTGTTTTCATAGCCTTTCGTCTTTTATGAAACAAGGGTTGGATACTTTATACACGCACCGTGTTTTTCGTACCCAACCCTCAAAGTTTGCCGCGAAGCCTGAATGGTTGTAACCCAATGCCCCAAAATTTAGGATTGGATTACTTTTACAAACTTTAATTTTCCCACTTTCAGTACAAACGGAGTTTGTTCCGCAATATTAAGAGTGATCATAGGATCAGAAACTTTTGCGCCATCTATAGAAACCCCTCCTTGCACCACCAAGCGACGTGCTTCCCCATTCGAGGCCGCTAAACCGCTCTCGCGGATCAGGTTCAAGAGTCCAACTTCACCACTGGCGGAAAACACCGGCATATCATCTGGAATTTCTTTGCGGATAACGGTTTTCTCGAAATGTACACGGGCGTTATTGGCTGCGGATTCCCCATGATACATCCTAACGATTGTCCAAGCCAAGTCGTGCTTTGCGTTGCGCGGGTCTTGTTCGGCACGCGCCTTCCAATGTGGTAATTCATCCGTTGGTACATCTGTGGCCAACTCCACATAGCGGTAAATCAAAGCATCCGGAATCGAGAGGGTTTTCCCATACATTTGCTCTGGCACTTCCGAAATACCGATGTAATTATCCAAAGACTTCGACATTTTCTGGACACCGTCCAAGCCCTCTAAAATCGGAAGCGTAATACATACTTGAGGCTCTAATCCGACAGCGGACTGCACATCACGACCCACCAACAAATTAAACTTTTGATCTGTTCCGCCCAATTCAATATCGGCTTTAAGGTGAACCGAGTCCTGTGCTTGTGCCAGTGGGTACAAGAATTCATGAATAGAAATAGGTTCACCAGCTCTAAACCGTTTGGAGAATTCATCTCGCTCCAACATACGGGCAACCGTATATTTTCCAGCCAATTGAATTACATCGGTAAATGACATTTTCCCAAGCCAGTCGGAATTATAAACGATCTCGGTTTTATCCGGATTCAGAATTTTAGAAGCTTGTTCAAAGTAAGACGCTCCATTAATACGGGTATCCTCAAGCGTAAGCGCAGGCCGGGTTTTAGAACGTCCACTGGGGTCTCCAATCATTCCGGTGAAATCGCCCACGATCAAGACAATCTTATGACCCAAATCTTGAAATTGTCTAAGCTTACGTAATACGACCGCATGACCGAGATGCAGGTCTGGGCGGCTGGGATCGCATCCTAATTTGACCACAAGTGGTTTATTCGTTTCAAGCGATCGCCTGAGTTTTTTGATCAAATCCGCTTCCGGAATGATTTCTTCTGCGCCACGTTTAATGTGGGCCAACTGTACATCCAAAGGTAAAAATTGAGACATTTTGGGGTTGGTTACGGTTCTTTTTTCTTCCGGAAGAACGACAACCCGCCAAAGCCACTGATGATGGCCATGTAAAATCCGAGGTCGTACCAGAATCCTATGTTTTGAACCTCATAAATTCGGATACTGGGATCGCTAAAAATGCTGAAAATCAGCGAAATCGGTGCGATCCATCCGTGCCACACCCCATGTAAGAAATTAGCTGGTTGTGCATCGGAGAAAGCGCCTGTATTGGGCATACAACCACTTAATAAAATGGTTGCAGCAAATAACAGGAATATTGGGACATATGGGCGTTTCATCGTGATTATGCTTTAAGATTGAAAAAGCGCCGATTGGGAAGTTACGAAATTCAACTTCGGCGTGCTTACTGTTCACCTTGTTGTTACGCCCATTCAGTCACACAGTTGCACCATTGGTTTTGTGTGACACAAGACCCAAGCGGCATTGGCGGTTAAAAACCAACGATCTTCAGGCATAGATCAATCATCATCATCGGATCGTCTGCTGCTCTTACGAACACGGTCTAATTCCCGTGCCGAATCACGCTCGGCAATGGTCTCCCGTTTGTCGTATAGTTTTTTACCTTTGGCTACGCCAATGGCGATTTTAATCCGTTTATTCTTGAGGTACACCGAAAGCGGTACCAAAGTGTAGCCTTTTTGTTCTTTGGCACGGGCCATTTTTTTGATTTCGCGGCTATGCAACAACAAGCGACGTCCACGAACAGGCTCGTGGTTGAAGTATTGTCCGCCATGCGAATACGGCGAAATGTGAGCACCAATTAAGTAAGCACCATCCGACCGAATGTCACAAAACGCATCTTGAAGGTTGATTTTTCCATCGCGAATGGATTTTACTTCGGTTCCCGTTAATACAATACCTGCTTCATATTCGTCTTCTATGTGATACTCGTGCCGTGCCCTACGGTTGGTCATAATCGTTTTATCGGGCTGAATTTGTTTCGCCATATTGGTTGGGGGCTGAAAGTGGCTTTTTAGTCTTCTTCGTCCGCTACGTCGGTTTCTTTTTCGTCCTCATTTTCCACCTCGATTGTGTGATCGGTAGATTGGAAGAATGGAACTTCCGGTATTTCTTCTAATACTGCATGATGAAAAAATGTTTCGATGGTGGCTGTGAGGCCAGCTAATGCAAAATCATCTATTCGCCCAGAGAAATGGGTATCCCAGAAATCCTCTTGCGCCTCATTTTTGGGCTTCACCAACGGCATCGGTGCGTCTAATATGGCTGCAAGAGCTTCCGATTTTTCGACATCCATGGTATCCCTACGCATGGCCATCAGGCCCCAAATGGTGGGATAGACCGTCAGATCCATCCATTCCTGACCTAAATCCAACTGATAGGGGGCGTTAGGCGCTTCGCCAATATTGGGCCATAAAACCGTATCTGCTTTTTCCAGTACCTCGGTAGCGGTTTTTTCGGTAAAAGGGGTAAATTTGGCTTGTGCTAAGTAATGTTCTGCAAGCACGATACGGGTCATCAGCACTTCTTGTGTATATCGTGGATCGAAAGCGACCCTTTTTATTTTATCTAACCCATCTCGAATCAGCAGTTTCATGAAGGGATATGCCCCTGCCACCAAGCCTACTTGCAAGGATACTGTATAGAGGTCGGGGTCTCGTAATACCGAGAGGGTAGGAATCAATGCTGCTTCCACCTCACCCCGCATCAACGCATCATGCGTCAAATAGGCAGGAAGCCGTACTACGCGGTGTCCCAAGAAGTCGTACGCCGAAGCCAACCAATCACCCGAAGGCTCACTCCAAATACCAATCGTCATATTTATTAAGATTCGTCTTTTTTACTTCAAAAACCCGCTTTTTGCAGTTTTAGCGGCAAGCGTACACGCGCACTCCACATTCGGGTTCCGTTCCCATATTTTATTCTTTCCTGAACCATCGGTATTTTTGCTTCCAAAAATTGAGGTCAGGGCATTCACGAAAGATTATGATACAGCCGCCAACAACCACCACTCTTGATAATGGAGCCAACGCAATATTCGATTAAGGAATCGTTGTTTTTTTACCATATATTACACTAATATGGACTTTTATCACCTATGATTAATTTTGGTGTACTTCATAACAACTTCGGTGTACCCTTAAACGCATTCAGCGGCCCAATAGACTTCCTCATAAGCACTTCGTCTGCTCCTTCTATCAGAAAATCTTCCAGAACCCCTACGACTTCGTACCCACGGCGTTCATATAATCTTCTTGCAGAATCATTGAAGGAGGAAACACACAAGAACACATTGGGCGAAGTCTGGAAAATCCGGTTTTCTACATAATCCAAAAGCACCGTTCCAATCCCCAAACTGCGGGCTTCTGGAACCACAAATATGGATTGAATATAGCCTTTGAATGTTCCACCCATTTGCAACACGACAAAACCCAGCAAGGCGCTCTGTACCGAGGCCACATACACCTCTTTTTCGCTACCTTGCATGGCAGCTTTGCAACCTGACTCGTCTCTGCCAAGGGAAAGCCACGGCTCGGAGGCCGCCATCCATTGCGCACAACGATCCAAGACTTTAGGGTCTTTAGTTTGATTAATGGATACAGCGACTTGCATATATTTATAATTATTAAATGATCTTATTTTCCAGATCAAGCAATTGCATGACTTGTAAGCCTTCTCGAAGTTGCCCCAGCGTTACACCCGTTCGGGGAACCAACTGAACTGTTCTTGGAAGGCCCGGCATTAAGGAAAAAAAGTTGTCGCTGGCGACAAAATCAACTGTTTCATGTGCAAGCCACGCCCAAAGCACTGGTTTTTCTGAAACAATCGTCACCTCTAAGCCTTCAGGTGTTTCCACGGATTCTATCGTCAATCTGGCATGTTCCAGTTGCAGGTCTTTGGGCTTTTTGAGGGTAATGACATTTTCTGAAACAATTGTTCCCGTTTCTTCTGCCGACAAATACACCACGATGTTCTGTGCACCCTCGGCCCTTGCATACAAAGACAAATCTAGTCTTTCCAATAAGATAGCGGATCTTTCAGGAATTTTCTGAGACAAAGTGCCTTTGGCCAAACGTTTGCCATTTGTGTGATAAACGACCCAGTGGACGACCACTTCGGTGAAGTGCCCTAAATCGCTTGTCAGATAAATATCCACTGTTTGCTTGGAGACATCCTCCACGCCCGAAACCAAAACGGGTGCAAAAAAACGTTTGGCGGCATAATGCAGGGCCTTCCATCGCCCCTCAAAGTCTAATGATGCCCAACTGGCAACAGGCCAGCAATCATTTAGTTGCCAATAGAGCGCCCCCATACAGCGGGGCATATTACGCCGCCAGTGCTCTACGGCATATTGCATGGCAAGTGCTTGTAATAGTTGGCTTTGCCACAACGTTGCGTCGAAGTCTTTGGCCTTGCGGAACCACGAATCGGCGTATTCCAATATGGTATAATTGCCACTTACCTTGTTTACAAAACTGCGTTGATGCACCAGCATCACATCCGAATCCAAACGACGGTCTTTCGGCTCGGTAAACGTGCGCACATATTTAGGCTCAGGAAAGGACTGAAATCCAAATTCTGATACAAAGCGGTGAAAGGAAGTCCGATACCACTCAAAGGGTTCTTTCTTGTGCCATACTGTCCATAAATGGGCATCTCCGGCGCCGGGAAAATTATGGGTAGATCGGTCTAACGGATTGTGTGGGCTGCAAGGCCAATATTGTCGCTGCGGGTCTAATTGCCCCACAACAGCCGGAAGTACTTCATTAAAAATCGGGTCATAATCTTCCCAAATACCATTCCAAGCAGTGGGTACCTTTCCCACCAAGCCCGCTTCCAACTCATTGTTGCCGCACCAAATCGCAAGACTTGCTCGGTGTCTAATACGGCGTACATTGTCTGCCGCTTCTTGTCGTACATTTTCTATAAACTCAGGGTCTCGCCCAGGATAATTGGCACAAGCAAACATAAAATCCTGCCAGACACACAGGCCCAACTCATCGCAAAGATCATAGAACACTTCTTCCTCATAGATTCCACCACCCCAAACCCGAATCATATTCATGTGCGCATCGGCAGCAGATTTAAGTATGTCGCGATAGCGATTAAAGCGGGTATAAAGTGCGTCACCCGGAATCCAGTTTGCACCTTTTGCGAAGAACGGAATCCCATTAACCTCGAAGAAAAAAGACTCGCCCCATTGGTCGCGCTTGCGTTGTAGGCGCAGGGTTCTAAGCCCAATTTTTTTCTCCCACACATCTGTATCTACGCCGTCCAAAACAACCCGAACGGTGTAGAGGGTTTGCTGGCCCATTCCATTAGGCCACCACAACGCTGGGTTTGGAATGATTAGCTTGGTTTCTACGATATTTTGATACCGTTCACCCGTGGTAGCAATCAGCAAAACATCTTTTTCCCAAACCTCAACACGCACCTCTCCCTCCATTTGAGACAACTCGACTGTCAGGTCTAAAACCACTTCATTTTCCCGATGGTGTTGTAAAACCTGTACCTCCACAATTCGATTGGTGTATGCACGGATGAAAACGGGCCGCCAAATCCCCGAAGTGGTGAATATCGGCCCCCAATCCCATCCAAAGTTTGCACTCATTTTCCTCACATAAGCACGGCCTGCTTCCTCCGGCGGCCCTTTCCACTCCGGCAGTTTCTTCTCAACGGTTTTGCGTCGGATATACGGCAGAACAGTATCAAACCGAATTTCAAGACGGTTATTGATGGGTTTTAAATAGGGTTTTATATCGAAAACAAATGTGCGGTGTTGGTTTTGCGTGTGTCCCAAAACCTGATCATTCAAAACAATTGTGGCAAAGGTATCTAAGCCTTCCAAGACCAATTCTATCACCTCATTTGCCTGCAATACAACATCGGCATCAAACTCAGTGCTGTACAACCAGTTTTTTTCTGAAATCCATTGTAGTTTTTTCTCATTGTCGCGGTAAAAGGGGTCCGGTATGCGTCCGGCAGCAAGCAAGTCAGTATGAACTGTTCCCGGTACCCTCGCCTGAAGGGCATCTGTCGTCCCTGCCTCTTGTAGTAGCCAATTCGTATCTAATACTTGTTTATACATGTTTAATGTGTGCTAAGATATAATGTTAAAAAAACAACATAAGCAGTTCCATAATCAGAAGATTTTGGAAACGGCTCATGTGCTAAGATACACAAAAGGCAACTGTTTCGTTGAAGAAATCCCAATTCGCCTTTGGTTCATATATGGTACTCAGGTATGAAAACCTCGCCTCCAAATTTACCCATTTTCGTAAATACCCCTTTATGCGTACCGCTTTTTCGCACCTTCATTAGTGAAAAACATCTTTCTTTGTAATCCAAAGGCAATATTTTACGTCTATCTTAAATCCCGAACCCTAAACCATGTTAAAATACCAATCCCCTAAAAACATGAAACATTTTTTTTCATTTTGTTTGCTTGTAGTCGGCTGTGTGATGTCTTACGGACAAAGCAATCTCCATCAGCAAGCGTTCAACGAAGCAAAGTCTGCGGGTTTTAGTGGTGTAGCACTGGTTGCCAACAATGGAAAGATTGTTATGCACGAGTCTGCCGGAATGCGCCGCTACGAGTCCATCGAACCCATGGGGAAAAATGATATTTTTGAGTGGGCATCTGTCAGCAAGCAATTTACAGCCATGATTATCATGATGCTGAAGGAGAAAGGGAAGTTAACGTATGACGATCCTGTAAGCCAATACGTAAAAATTCCTTACCAAAACATCACCATCCGGCATTTATTAACCCATACCAGTGGCCTGCCCGATTACCACGAGCTGATGGATCGGCACTGGGACAAGTCTAAAGTCGCAGGGAATCCAGACATTCTTGAAATATTAAATCGCCATGCACCTCCCATCCTTTTTATGCCAGGAGAACGTTACGAATATAGCAATACAGGTTACCTGTTGTTGGGGAGCATTGCCGAAAAAGCATCAGACGAGGATTTTATTACTTTGTGTAGGAAATGGATTTTCAAACCCTTAAAAATGACCCAGACGGACATTCGGAGCCATGCCGAAAAAGCCAATATCCGCGCATTTGCAGTTGGGCATCTTCCGGATTCTAGCAAACAATATGTCAATGCCAATAGATTCCGCAATTCGGATTTTACCTTTTGGCTGGGCAATCGTAAAGGCCCCGGACGCATTAGCGGAAGCGCTACAGATTTATTAAGGTGGGATCGTGCTTTATATACTCAAAAGTTGGTCCGTCGGAAAACATTAGAAGAAGCCTTTTCACCTGCCCGTTTAAACGACGGAACAGAGATTCCTTATGGCTTTGGATGGGAAGTGCTGAAGGATGAAAAAGGGCATAAGGTGGTACAACATACGGGTGGCAATCCGGGCTATAATACCCTGATTGTTAGATTTATTGAAAAACAAAAAACGATTATTATTTTGAACAATAATGCGCATGAATCAATGGATAGATTAGTGGAAGCCTTAAAAAAAGAATGATAAATAATGATTCGTATTTTAATAAATACAGTATAGGCATATATATGATATGCCTAATTTCTAAAAAAAAATTAAAAAGGCAATCGGTTTTTACCGGCTGCCTTTTCGCTTATGTATATCCGTTTTGTTTTCCTTTAGAAAATTACGGTTTTCTCGACCATAGTTTCGCCTCGTTTTACCCTTACGACCACCCGATCTCCTTTATTGAATTTACCTAAAGCGGTCATATAATCTTGAACCGTTTTAATCGACAAGTCACCAAGTTCCAAGATTATATCCCCCTTTTCCAATCCGGCTTTTTGGGCTGGACGGTCTTCCATCACGCCATCAATGCGTAATCCAACGCCGTCAAAAACATAATCGGGCATTACGCCAAGCGATACTTTGAAACGGGTGGCTTGTGGCTGATCATCTTTAGTCTTGTTAAAAGCCAATTTCCCTTTGGCATCCAGATGTTTGACCAAAGACGAGATATATTCCGCAACTTCCTGAATTCCTGCATAATTAATCCATTCACTATCATCACTCGGCTTGTGGTAGTCGGCATGTTGTCCGGTAAAAAAGTGTAGTACAGGGATGTCTTGTAAATAAAAAGAAGCGTGATCGGATGGCCCAAGACCACTTTCGGAAGTTTTTATTTTTAAACCCACATTTGGAACGCTTGTAAGTGCCGAAGCCCAAACAGGAGAAGTACCAGACCCATTTACAGCCAGCACTTTTTCTTCATTCAAACGCCCTACCATGTCCATATTAAACATATAATTGACCTTCTTTACGTCTATGGACTTTGCTTCAACAAACTTTTTCGAACCGATAAGGCCCAATTCTTCTGCCGAAAATGCCAAGAATAAATAATTGTTTTTCTTTAGCTTAGACTTTTTTATTGCTTCTGCCACATACAAAAGGGCAGCTACACCCGAAGCATTATCATCCGCCCCATTGTGTATGGCTGGCTCACCAGTATTACGGGAATTCCCTGCGGTTCCATACCCCAAATGATCGTAATGTGCCCCAATCACTACGGTCGTTAACGCTTTATTATCTATATAGCCTACGACGTTTTTGCCAGTACGGCTTTCACCAGTACTTGCGCCATGAGGATTATTGTTAAAGACAAATGAAAATACCTGAAACCAACTTCCAGAATCCCCTTTAGGTTGTAAGCCAATGGCTGCAAAACGTGCCGCAATGTAATCCGCCGCAAGTTCCTCGCCTTTTTTACCAGTTTCACGACCCTCTAATAGGTTAGAAGCCAAATAAACCACATCTACTTTCAATTGGCGCAAGGCATCAGCAGAATGCTGCGCCCATACAGGAGCACATAAAAATGCATAAAATATGCCTAAAACTATTTTTCTTTTCATTTCTTATCTTAAAAGTTTAGTTGAAGAAATATCACAACACATTAAATCATTTTCCGAAACATAGTTCCCTAAATAGTTATGAAATTACTTCCTTCGCCCAAACCATTCTGTTACAATGCCCGGCGCTTGCTCATTGTTATCTTCCAAGCCCCCCGTAGATCTCCCACTTTATACCCCGTCGCCTGATCTGCGGGATATTTTTCAGCAAGTAAGGCCCTTACTTCCGGATTTATGTCCGTTTCAGGATTGCCATGACACTGCAAACAAGTGGGCATTCCGAGAAAAATCGGTTTAAAATAGAGGTATTGACCCGAATCTTCCCTTAATAGGGGTTGCGCATTACCCCCTTTTTGAAGAGATTTAGACCACTGTTCCATTACCGCCAAATCGTTTTCATCGGCCTTATTTTTTGGATTGCGATTTTTATCCGAGATCCGCCGAACCTGTACCTGAAAATGAGTAGCCAAGGAGTCGGTTATAGGGATGGCATTGACCGTACAAAAGACCGCTGCTTTTGTCGGCCCACCATCCTCCAAGTGTTTCAGTAGTGTTCTGACCAGCGCCGTTTGGGTAGTCGTAGTCACCGAATCCCCCAATTGCTGAAAAGTTTTCGGGTGGGTTACAGATACTTTCGGAAAGGGCGCCTCGGTTTTACCGCAGCCCAATATCAAGAGAAAAAGGAATACAACATATTTGCGCATCATCTTATGGGTTTGGTTCAGTAGTAAAATACTACAACAACACTTGTTATATCATGAAGACGCAAGAAAAACAAAGCCATTGACCAAAAAATATTGATGTCTCCAAAAATTTCAATCTTAATTGAAACAAATTTACCTACCACCTTTCGTGAATACATGATTAACTTTTAAAGCGTTTTTCCCAAGCCAATTAGTGTTTCCCCTGTGCAATATCGTTTTTTGCTCATTAGAAAATGGCTACCAATGAGCACTTGCCAAAAAGAAAAGACCCTACTTTTTCCGATCTACAAGCACTTTTAAAAATGCCCATAATTGGTTTCTTGAGATTATTCTTTTATATTTCCATAATTCCTAACTTCCTTAATTCCATCATTCAAAACTACAAGAACGTATGAAAAACTTGATTACGATCCTCCTTCTTTGTTTCTGTGCCCTTCCTGTTTTCGCAGGCTATGGTTTTGACGGGCATAATCCGACAATGGCAACAACAATCCCGTCGAATTCCAATATGCTACAGAATACCGCTTCAGGAACCGCATCCAGTATCATTACAGGTGGATCCACGGCGACAGTGTATGCCAATTTTCAGTATAATACAACAGGGAAAAGCGTTTACATTGTTTATACAACAAACGGAACGAATCCCTCAAAAACAAATGGCGCAAATTCTTCATGCACGTTTCATAATTATACCGACCCTGACCGCACCTGGGTATGCACCCTTCCTTCACAAAGTAATGGTGTCACCGTAAAATATGTTATGTATATAAGTGATTCGACTTTGTCTGCGGCTTGGGGGCGCTTGGTCACGGCTTCTACTGTACAAACTGGTAGTTGGACAGAAGGAGATACTGCTTTCTCCTATACTGTTCAGGCACCCTTATCCATAGCGGCCATCACAAATTTTGAAGCAACTGCTACAAACAACAGTGTTGCCTTGTCTTGGGAAAGTCGGGATCCAAACATCACCCTGAGTATCCAGCATTCCATGAACCAAAAAGATTGGACCGACTTAGGAACCATTGGATCTGGCCTTACAAATTTCACGGCCAAGAACGTGGTTGTTGGAACCCATTATTATCGCCTCAAAACGATTGAACAAGACTTCGTGAGCTACTCAAAGACATTGGCTGTTATGGTAGAAGTACCAGATCAGTACATTGTCTATCCGGCATATCCGAATCCATTTAATCCCCAAACAACCATCGGCTTTGCCACAGCCACCCAACAATTTGTTCACGTCGAAGTATTCAACGCTGTCGGCCAAAAGATTCAAACGTTATTCCAGGGTATCGTAGAACCCAACACCCTAAATCAGGTTTCCTTTAAAGCTGACGGCTTATCAAGTGGTACCTACCTTGTTCGTATCTTAGGAACAAGATTCACCCACACCCAAAAACTAACGCTTGCCAAATAACCAAACAGGCATTGCTTTACGATATACACATACAAAAAAGAGGCGGTCTCAATATGATTTCACGAGACCGCCTCTTTTGCATGCTTCCAACTTATCCAGTTCAAAACATCCCTAACAATTTATTTTTCATCACCTGAAATTCCTCATTACTCAAAAGGCCCTTATCGCGCATGGCTGCCAAACGCTCCAATTTTGAAATCAGGTCCTCTGGTTCAGCATCAGATACTTCTTTTGCCGCGTCTTTTGGTTCGGGAACTTTAGCAACTGGCGTTTCCGTTTCTACAACTTCAAAACGCGGGTCTTTCTTGAGGGCTTCATCCTCCATAGCAGGTGTGACACTTCCTTTTCCACCATTCCGCCAATTTTTAATCTCTTCTTGCCACTCGTTTACCCTCGACTTTCCCTCTTGATATGCGGTTTCAAAGGCCTCACGAGCGGTTTCCACATCAAAATCTGCAATATCGACATTCTCTTCTAATCGAGAAATAAACACCTGGCCGATTCCATAGGTCGTTGCGCCCGAAAGCGCCGACATAGATAAGCCACCCAAAACAGAACCTACTAAGGGGATGGCTTTCACAAAACTCGCACCAATCACCGAGAGACTGGTTCCGGCAAGAGCAGTCACCCAACTTTTGCCGATATTGTCGTTATAATCAACATCATACAGTCCACAAAGCTGCTTTAACATATCTAACTGAACGGCTGTAACAGCAGCAAAATCTATTAAAGGCAATGGAATGATACCACCGCCAGCAGCATAGATGGTATGTGTTCTGATTATATCTTCGGCACGTTTTAGGCGATTGCTCATGAGAAAGAAATTTTTGAAGTTAAAGGATTAAAAAGATATGGATGGGAGTACGTCGCAACATTCAACTGGTTGCACCCAAAGCAAAAAACAAACTTTGGAAGAACGGCTCCATATCGTCAAAACGACCGCTTTCCCAGCTTTCCGGACAGATTTTGCACATATTCACCGCCACGACATTGGCTCCAGACGCCATCCACGGAGCAATGCCTTCCTTGCTTGCTACAACACCTCCCGAAACCATGACTGGGATTTCTTTCCAAATGCTCCGTAGTGCCACCAAATGCGCCGTCCCCACTGTAGGGCCGGGGAATAATTTCACCATGTTTGCGCCCAGATCAATGGCGGCCTGTAATTCGGTAGGTGTCAGAAAACCGGGGATCCAGTACACGTCAGAGGATTTACACACCTTTCCCACCTCAGCAGAAATATGAGGTGAAACCACAAAATCTGCACCTTTTAAGATAAAGCGCGCTGCATCAATGCCATTCATCACCGTCCCAATCCCTAAAACAGCCTCCGGGCATTCGGTTCTTGATGTAGAAATTAAGGCTTCAAAGGTTTCCATGACTTCCCGCCCTCGGTTGAGGAGTTCAAAAAAACGCAACCCGCCCCGATATGCAGCGACCATCATATCGCAACAGGCTTGGGTATCCGAGGTATAAAAGGTACCGACCACAGGGTGGCGGAATAAGTTTGGCTGGAGTTCGGAAGGAGTCATTGAATGAAAAAGAAAAATACTTAAATAAAACAAAATACCGTTCCAATACCCACCAAGCAACCCCAAAATGTGTAAAAGGTATTCCATCAATTTTCCTTGTACCTTTGGTGGCTGCCCGTCGGGAAGGTTAATTTCATCCAATGAATAACCAGTCAACCTCTCATACGTTTTCCGGATTCTTCCAAAATGGGATCGTTAACATGGCTTTAGCAGCCTTGTCCTTTGCCCTTATGGGTGCAAGCGCCAAATGGCTTGGTAACCGACTCCCCTCCGTAGAACTAATGTTTTTCAGGAACATTATTGGCGTAACCATTATCAGCGCCACCATGCTGCGCAGCCCGCTCCACCAAACCGGCGGCAAACCGAGATTACTCGTATTTCGGGGCGTCATCGGAACATTGGCCCTTTTTGGTTTTTTTTATAACCTGACCCATATCCGTCTGGCGGAAGCCAATACTTATAACCTAACCTACCCCATTTTTATCGGATTGATCAGCGCCCTTTTTCTTGGAACCAAAGTTACTTTACGTCAATGGATTTATATCTTATTAGGCTTTATAGGTATCTTATTCATTTTTCGTCCTAACCTGGATATTTCGCTCAAAAACCATCTTTTAGGCTTATGGAGCGGTTTGGGGGCTGCCATTGCTTATCTTTCCATAAACCAATTACGCCACTATTATGACCACCGTGCAACCGTATTGTCCTTCATGATATCAGGTATCGTTCTACCCGTCATCGGCACGTCTATAGGCAGGATATGGCCAATACCTGCTTTAGACTTTTTGACGGCGCCCTTTATTTGGCCATTGGGACAGGAATGGGTGTTCCTCCTTTTTTTGGGACTCTCGGCAATGATGGGACAGATTTTTGTGACCCGTGCTCTCAGTTTGGGCAATCCGGCGGTGGTTGGCCCCATTAATTATCTTCAAATTCCATTTGCCATCATATTAGGCCTGTTTATGGGTGACGCTTTTCCGGATGCATTGACGCTTTTCGGTATTGGCCTGATTGTCTTCAGTGGGATTCTGATTACAGCACATAGTTTTGCCGCTCCCAAGAAGCTATAAGTCCAAAAAAACACCGCCCAAAACCGGAGTCTCAGGCGGTGCTTAATCACCCTTTTCCATTATTACCAAACATTTTTAGCAATCAGTTTTTGGCCTTATTGGCTTCTACGGTGATGGTAAATTCTGTTTCTGCATATTCGCCGTCATTGTCTTCAGCCGAGACACGTACCCTTGCGGATCCCGGAACACCTGCCACTACGTACAAAAAACCATTCCGGACGTAAGCATCAGCCACAGAATTGTTTGTACTCCGTGCATCGTAATACAACGTACCGCCGCCTGTATGCACGAAAACTTTAGGATTGGCAATCAAATCCCGACTCCAGGCTTCGGCACGCCCCAGAACGATATTTGGAATTTGATAATTGACCACCGGATATCCATTGTCGTAAAATGATTGATCACACGCCGAAAAAGAAAGCGAGGTCAGTACCACAAAGGCAGAAAAAGCGAGAGAGCGTAATACGTTTTTCATGGGAGAGACTCCAGTTTGTACTTCAAGATTGATGTCGGAGGATGGATTTAGTTTTTCTTATTGCGAGTACTATGCCAAAAATGAAATAGGGCCTAAATGCCCCCCTTTAGGCTCCCTACACTGGCCTACTTGTCTAATCTATCACGCGCCCTGTCCATTATTATATACGCAATAAACCGCTTTGCTATTCTGTTGTCACATAAAGCGTCGGTAGGCTCGTAATTTCGGCTTCAAGCACATCCTCTTTCTGAATAGCACCGACACCTTCCGGAGTTCCGGTATAAATCAAGTCGCCGGGTTCTAAGGTAAAGATCGTAGAAGCATAAGCCACCAACGTTACAACCGAAAAGATCATGTCTGCGGTATGGCCTTTTTGCCGTACTTCGCCATTGACCTTCAACGAGATAAACAGATCTTGGACATCCGGTACCATATTGGCCGCCACAAAATCACCGATGGGGGCAAAAGTATCAAACCCTTTGGCTACCGACCAAGGAGCACCCACTTTTTTGGCCCGTCCCTGAAGATCACGCGCCGTCATGTCTAAGCCTACAGCATACCCTGCTATATGATGCAAGGCATCGGATTCTGGAATATTTTTGCCTCCTTTTAAAAGCGCAACCACCAACTCAACTTCATGGTGTACTTCTTGTGATTGTGTAGGAATGACGATTGTACCCCCACTTCCAACCAAACTGGTAGCAGGTTTTAAGAAAATCATCGGTTCCGTTGGTATTGCACTTTGCATTTCCTTTGCATGTTCGGCGTAGTTGCGTCCGATACAAATCAGTTTTCCGGGGCGGATGGGTTCCGAAAAGCCGGGCAAATCAATCTTCATGAGATTCTCCATTTAGGTTATTGAACAATTTTTACGAATGCCGTATCTTAATGAGCTATAAAAATTCGCGTTTCACCTGGCGGGCAGACGAAACAAAATACGTTTCTAACGCTCCCGCGCTAAACAAGGTTTAAAAAATATGTACGCAATCGTAGAAATTGCTGGCAAACAGTTTAAGGTCCAAGAAGGTCTTAAGTTGTATGTCCCGAAAATGACGGCTGAACCCGGAGACGCCGTTTCGTTTGATCAGGTTTTATTGGTATCGGGTGAGGCAGGTGTACAAGTAGGTACTCCTACCGTCGCCGGGGCTTCTGTTTCTGCTGAAGTCGTCAACCATGTTCGGGCAGACAAAGTGATTGTATTCAAGAAAAAACGTCGTAAGGGGTATCGGGTGAAAAATGGTCATCGTCAGCCATATACCCAAATTGCCATTCAGGCAGTTACCGTATAACCCGGTCTTCTTCTCAACTTTTTAAATCAGGACTTGATCATGGCACACAAAAAAGGTGTAGGTTCATCCAAAAACGGCCGCGATTCCAACCCAAAGATGTTGGGCGTTAAAGCATATGGCGGTCAGTTCGTAACCGCAGGTAGCATTATTGTCCGCCAGCGTGGTACCAAGTTCCACCCCGGCTCCAATGTGATGCGGGGAGGCGATGATACGCTTTTTGCCACCTCGCATGGCACCGTTCGCTTCACCATGGGTCAGAAAAACCGCAAGTTTGTTCATATTGATCCGATTGCCGAAGAAGCAACTGCATAATAGCCCCTTATGAGATGATGAAGCCCGTCCAATCTTTTGGATGGGCTTTTTTCTTTGTAGAGTACCACGCTCACTTAATTGGGACTTAAGGTGGTTATACTTCGTTTTCCATTGCAATATCGCCCCTACGAGGCTTTTTTATGTACGTCACCACTTAATAAACGGTAGGCAAAGATTGTCTTTCACATATTACCCAATTTAAGTGTGTCGTAATGTCTATTGCATTTTTGAAATGCACTCGTTGATCCGCTGCTTAAGGATAAAAAAGGATGTACTGGCTCGCAATACACCCTTTTGAGGAGAGACAAAAATGTCTTTTTGGAATTCTCAGTTTAGTGCTTTCTTCTAGGACGAAAAGTAGGGTTTTGTGTAGCAATGGCTTCTTCAACCAAATCGTTAAAATTTCCCTTGGCCCGTATCATAACCAAGTCTTCTGCATCTGCGACCACCATGTATAAATCGCGGACACTTCCATGACGTTCTTTATACAACATCCAAACATTGCTGTCTTCGTCCCGAACACTGAGTGCTGTTTCCCAGCCTTCCTGTTGTAGGTCGCGCAAAGCCTTGGGCATTCGTAGCGCGGCCTGATTTGGGCGTCCTCGGAATTCATAAACGCGGACGTAGGCACGGTGAAAGTGCTGCATAATCCGCTTAGCATCCCACGCATCTTCATCATCGGTCCATGAAACAATCCAACGGGCCAAGCCCAAGAGTGCAGGCCCTGCATGGACACCCACTATTTTGCGGTAAGATCCACCCTCTTGCTGGCGTTCCAAATCCCACCGCACCTGTTGCATATGAGAAGAACCCAAACAACCTGAAAGAAGAGGCAGTAGTAGTGCTAAAGTTAAATATCGTAATTTCATATATTTAGAGAAGCTAACTATTGGTCTATTGTAATGGTGCGGTCTTTTTTATCATATACCACTCGCACCTTCACATTTCCATTCAACCCTTCCAGTACGTGTATATCGGGTCTGGTGTTTATCCGAACTTGGGGTACCAATACTTCAGGTAAGACGTCTGAATATTGCAGGTAGGGCAAATTCGTCAAGGAGTTGGTCTGTGCTAAATTCGAAAGCGGGGAGCCTGTCAAGTATAGCAACTTATCGAAGCCATCTTCAATATTGAGGGCCATTCCCGCATATCGCAGGGCTTTTTGGACAGCAGGATGACCCCAGTCGTTGTCGTTAAAGTTCATATTTTGGCCTTTATTTTTGGGCTTTTTCTCATTGGCAGGCCAACGATCTGCATCGCGTTTGGCTTGAATACAGGCTTTGTATCCTGGTTTTCCGGGAGCGGGACAAGCGATATCGGGCGACGGCGGAGCATTGGGCGGCATCACTCCTGATGGCGGTTTAGGTGCGGGTACAGGCATTGGTACGCAATTTTCCTCATTGTCTCCACACGAAACCTTAAATCTGACAGGCTTGGGCATTTCGATACAATCTTCTTCGTCGTCCTTACATTTTTCCTTGTATTTGGGTAATTTAGGCATTTCCACACAGTCTTCATCCTCTTCGTCGCAACGCTCCTTCATTTTTGGGGCTTTGGGTGTTTCAATACAGTCTTCATCGTCGTCAGGACAAACGTTGCGGACATGGGGCAATCTTCTGCCGCCGGAGGAGAAATATTCCATACCATTGATGTTCAGGTTGCCCGTCAGTCGCTCGATTTTATCTGGATCCACTTTACCATCAATATTGACAAACATCGCCATTGGTTCATCATCATCCATATCCAGCACCATCACCAACATGCCCAGCACATCGTCGTTTCGGCCTTCTTTCACCATCACATACACATTACTTTCATCGTCACGTACACGTGTTACAACATCCCACCCATCGCTTTTTAGGTTTCGTGAGATTCCGGTCATTTTTCGTCCAATTTCTTCCATCGTGCGGCCATTGACGGGATAGCCACGAACATAAATCCCACGAATGTCGCGCATCATGGCCGCTGCTTCCGGGTCTTCTGCTTCGGCAGCGCGGGCGCCCATTCGTAGGAGCGCACCCTTAAGGGTTACTTCAATTTTTGGCTCTTCGTCGAAAAACCGATCTAAGGCGTCAAAATCAATGGGTTGTGCATAAATGGTGCTACCGAAAAGGAGCAACGGGATCAGCCATACAGCCAGATACACGAGGCGGTTTTTAAGGATTTTCATAGTTATATTTTTTTAAGGAACGCTAAAAAAGGTTGGCATCGCTTTGCGTGCCATAAAACGGTGTCATCACAAAAAACGGGTACCTCGTTTTCTGTTCAAGATATTATTGATTCAGCACTTCGAAAGGTGCGGCAGTAGCCAGTCTTACAGGCTCGGCCACATGTTCTTCCATATATTGTGCTTGGATGGATTCTGATTTTTTAGCTACAGTACCGAGGAATGCCATGATCCATTGCGCTTGGTCTTTTGCAAGGGCAATATCTTCATCTGAAAACGTTTCATCGGCACGTGGTGAAGGTGTTTGGAGGGTATTTTTGGCTTTATGTGTTGTACGGCGAACGATTCGCTTTGTATTACCTAATGAGGCCAGACGTACAGTAGGACGTGGGGCTTCAGTTGTTTTTGGGACGATGACTGCAAACTCTTCAGTTGGCATCGGAGCAATACGTTTCCGATTCGCTTCATTATCAAAAGTTTTTGGGGTGACTGACTCCGATTGTTGCGTTATTTTAGGCGGAGTAGGACGAAAAATTGGATTACGAAACACCGAAACCGCAACGAAAAGCAGGCCGAAAGTGGCAAGTGCCAAGGCGGGCCGCCATGCAGGTACAAATAAAGCATACCAGAAAGCCGTGAAGCGGTGCTGGTAATGCGCCTTTAACTCTCGATCTACTGCCGCCATTACGTTTGAGGTCACCCGATCCGGACAGGGTATTTCCGGTAATCGGGTAAATGCAAGTCGCATGTCCTGCATAAGTTGTAATTCATCACGCAGTGACTCAGAATTGGCCAGCAATTGTTCGAAACGCTTGTGTTCGGTATCGGACAGGCTTCCTGCGAGATAAGCATCCATCTGTTCCAATTGTTCAAGAGTTAACGGTTTCATAGGGCAATTGGGTGGTTAGGTGTTCTCGAAGCATTTTGCGGGCACGATGCAAATATACTTTTACGGTGTTCAAGGGGAGATCCAAAGACTCAGCGATTTGTTCATATGCCATGTCTTGAATTTCTCGGCAGACCACGATGGAGCGATACGGTTCTCCGATTTTCTGGAGCGCCCCTTCAATCCGTTGTCGGATTTGTTTTGCCTCTAGCATCTTATCCGGAGCAGGTGCTTCGTCTGCAATCAACAAATGAGCAACATGTTCCGTATCGGTTGTGACAGCCGCCTGATACGTTTGACGCTTTCGCAAGGCATCCACACAAGCATTTTTGGTTACACGGGTCAGCCAAGCGGCTAAAACCGCTTCTTCCAGATCCATCCCGTGATGCCACAGACGCAACAAAACTTCTTGCGTAACATCTTCGGCGTCTTCGGCGTTGCCTAAGTAATACCGCGCAAAGGAAAAAACGCGGTTCTTATGCTGTTCAACCAATTTCTGGAATTTTTGCCGTTGTCTAAGCATGGGGTTCAGGGTGCAGTTCGCGGAAGTAACGGCTTGCCTAGCAAAAAGGTTACATGATTAATAGATTCATGCTAACTTAACAACAATGTTTATTCGTTTCATGCGGCGTTGTCGTTAGATTAAAGTAATACAAGCCACCACAAAGTCTTATTTCATCATTAAACTACAGGGGAGGTTTATATGCGTAAGTTATTATTTTTATTCATTCTAATGGTTTCATTTTCAGGATGTTACCTTTTTAAAAAGCAAACCACATACTATGGTATTTCCACCGATGCCAAAAACATTGTCTTTGTGATGGATATATCGGGAAGTATGGAAGGTAAAAACGAAGGCGGGCTTACTGGTCGAGCGACAGCAGCGGCAGCCAATGCGGGTGCGAATGTTGTAGAACGAACCGTAGGAGGCCGTCTTGGGAACATTGCTGGTAGCCAAATCAGAAAACAGACAACCAAATTAGGATCGGCCAAACGCGAGTTGATCCCAACAATTAAAGGCCTTGCTGAAAGCACGCAGTTTTCCGTATTGATTTTTGAAGACAAAGTAAAATCATGGCGCTCTGCTCCGGTTACGGCCTCAGCAACCAACAAAAACTTGGCGGCTGTATATATAGACGCAGTGCAATCCGGAGGGGGCACTTCAGCAAAAGCCGCTTTAGAACAGGCATTTCGGGTTACAGGAATAGATGCGATTTTCTTTGTCACGGATGGACAGCCAACCGATGCCAGTGCGCAAGAAATCCTGAACTTAGCTGCTTCTAAGAATCGCTCGAAAAAAATCGTGATTAACTGCATTGGAATCGGTGATGATCAGGATGAAACCTTCCTGCGCCAACTTGCCGCTGCCAATAATGGCCAGTATTTCAGAAAGTAAAAATTTATTAGAGAAAATAATATTTATTTAATAAGGCAGTTCAATTTGATTGCCTTATTTTTTTATACAGAAATCATTTTTTGACACATTAATTATCACAGCTTGAATATTCCCCGAAAATCTGTTGATAATTCAAAGGTTTTTCTTTGGAAGATAGCCGATTCTGATTGATTATACCCAATCATCTATCCCTGCAAAACGTTTTTCATCTGATGGGTTCGCACCCTAAACATTCGACAAAACCCTTTTAACACCGTGGATAATTTAGGCTATAATACCGGGTATATCGAGGAGCTTTACAGCCAATACCTCCAGAACCCGCAATCCGTTAGTGGCGTTTGGCAGGAGTTTTTCAAAGACTACCGCCCCGAAGCTGCTACGCAAGCCAGTGCACAGTCCCGTGCTGCATACGAGACCGCAGTGGCCACACAGGAACAAAAAAAGGAGCAAACTCCGCAGGTTCTACCACCACCCGCACCGAAACAGACGGGGCGAAGCATTAACTACCCGCCAGTGCCACCGCAAAGCGAGACGGTTTGGTTAAAAGGGGCGCCAGCCCGACTTGCTACGAACATGGAAGACAGTTTGTCGGTCCCAACGGCAACGTCGTTTTTTACGGTTCCGGTAAAGTTAATGGCAGAAAACCGACGCTTAGTCAATGAGTTTCAACGGACCAGAGGCGGTGCAAAGATTTCTTTTACGCACATTATTGCCTTTGCAATGGTGCAGGCATTAAAAAAATATCCGAACCTATATACGGCCTATCGCTTCGAAGGGGAAAAACCTTGGCATGTTAAGCCTGGTGGCATTAATTTAGGTATTGCCGTTAGCACCACCAATAAAGATGGCAGTTCTGCATTGGTCGTTCCGAACATCAAAAATGCCAACGAGAAAAACTTTGCCGCATTTGTGGGTTCGTTTGATGATCTGACCAAACGGGCACGCCTCGGCAAATTGACGCCCGAAGACTTTGCCGGCACGACGGCTTCACTCACCAATCCCGGCATGATCGGCACCTTCGCATCGGTTCCACGACTGATGGTAGGACAAGGGTTAATTGTGGCCACGGGTGCAATCACATACCCGCCCGAATACCTTGCCTTGCCTCCGGATGAACTAAGTCGGATGGGTATCTCCCAGGTGATGGGTCTTACGTCCACATATGACCACCGCATTATTCAGGGGGCGGAAAGTGGTGCATTCTTGGCATACATCGGCAAACTATTATTGGGTGGTGAACAATTCTACCACCAAATTTTCCGAGACCTGGGTCTTGCCCAGCCTCCATTTTCCATAGCCATGGATTCTACGCCGGGGATTGGTCGTGGAACCTATAATTCTGAGCAAGAACTCATTCGTAAACAAGGCAGGGTGATTCAACTGATCCGTGCTTACCGTTGGCGCGGCCACCGCTTGGCAGACATTAATCCTCTGGGTTATGACCCTCCCTATATCCCAGACTTGGATCAGGCGGAATATGGCTTGTCTATCTGGGATTTAGACCGTGCATTTTTCTCTGACGGTTTGGGCGGGAAAGACGAAATGTTACTGCGCGATATCCTCGACACACTTTGGGAAACGTACACCCGTAAAGTGGGTGCCGAGTTTATGCACATTGCAGATCCGGTAGAGAAAAAGTGGCTGCAAGACCGTATTGAATCGCATCGGATGCAAGACCCACTTAGTAATGCCCAAAAAGTACGGATTTTGGATAGGCTCAATGCTGCCGAAGCCCTCGAAAACTTTATCCACACCAAATACATCGGTCATAAACGTTTTTCATTAGAAGGCGGCGAGACCATGATCCCGATTTTGGATCGCATTTTGTGCGATGCCGCCGACCAAGAGGTAAAAGAAGTGGTGATTGGCATGCCCCACCGCGGACGATTGAATGTACTGACCAATATTCTCAACAAGCCCTATGAGCGCCTCTTCCGCGAATTTTCGGGTATGATAGATCCGGATACCATGCATGGTTCCGGTGATGTGAAGTACCACTTGGGTACTTCCGGTACGTTTGTGGCGCCCACAGGTTCGGAGGTGAACGTGCGCTTGTGTGCCAATCCAAGCCACCTTGAGGCAGTAGGTCCGGTTGTGGAAGGCATGTCACGGGCCATCCAAGAAATGTACTGGGTCGAAGAACATAACAGTAATGTGAATTTTGACCGCGTATTGCCTATTATTATACATGGAGATGCGGCCTTTGCAGGACAAGGTGTCGTCGCTGAGACCTTACAGATGAGCCAGTTGACGGGTTACCGGACGGGCGGTACCATTCATATCATCGTAAATAACCAAATTGGATTTACCACCAATCCGGAAGACGCCCGTTCCAGCCAGTATGCTTCGGATATGGCCCTCATGATTCAAGCCCCGGTGTTGCGGGTAAATGGGGACGATCCGGAAGCCTGTGTGCGGGCAGCCCGGCTTGCCATGGATTATCGGCAGGTTTTCAATAAAGACATCGTGATAGATATGGTTTGTTATCGCAAATACGGCCATAACGAAGGAGATGATCCGAGCTACACACAGCCGCTCATGTATGAACAAATTAAACGGAAACGCTCTGTCCGGAATTTATATCTCGAATTGTTAGTGCGTCGTGGAGACTTGACCATTGAGCAAGCCGAAGCAGCGATGAATGCGTTTCAGGCAACCCTTCATTCTGCTTTCGACCGTACCAAAGAGTTGGCTGCTTCCGATGAAAAACCCAAGGCCAAACCCAAATACCAGTTCCGTTATCCAACGGCAATCGGTCGTGATAAAGTGGATTTGGTTGTTAAAGCACTATCAGAATGGCCGTCTGATTTTAATGTACACCCCAAACTGAAGAATCAGTTCTTAAAGCGGGAAAAAATGTACCGCGAAAATGGTTCTATAGACTGGGCGCTGGGTGAAGCCATTGCTTTTGGGAGCCTCTTGCTCGAAGGCCACAAAGTTCGGATTAGTGGAGAGGACTCACAACGTGGTACATTTAGCCATCGACACTCGGTCTTGCACGATATGGCAAACAAAGGTGTATATGTGCCGCTCAACCATCTGGCAGAAGAACAAGCACCTTATGCAGCTTTCGACTCTTTCCTTTCGGAATATGCGGTTCTGGGATTTGACTACGGGTTTTCGGTGGCTGATCCTTCTGCACTGACCATTTGGGAAGCGCAATTTGGTGATTTCTTTAATGGTGCACAAATAATTTTTGATCAGTTTATTGCGGCTGCCGAAGCCAAATGGAACCAGCACTCTGGCCTCGTTTGCCTACTTCCACATGGCTACGAAGGCCAAGGCCCCGAACACTCATCTGCCCGTTTGGAGCGCTTTTTACAGGCTTGCGCCGAAGAAAACATCCAAGTGTGCAATTTTAGTACGCCAGCAAATTATTTCCATGCACTCCGCCGTCAGGCTAAAATGGAGGTAAAGAAACCGCTGATTGTGATGTCGCCGAAAAGCTTGCTACGCCACAAACACGTGGTGTCTAAACCCGAAGACTTCACGGAAGGCGAATTCCAACCGCTCATCCCGGCAATTTCCGATCCTGCCCGAATCGAAAGACTCGTTTTCTGTAGCGGCAAGGTCTATTTTGACCTACTGGAGCGCATCGAGTCCGAAGGGGGGACACTCCAAGGGGCGAGTGTTGCACTTGCTCGGCTGGAACAATTTTATCCATTCCCAGAAGAGGACGTGCTTGCGGAGATAAAGCGATATAGTCGGGCAAAAGACATACTCTGGGTACAGGAAGAACCTGAAAATATGGGTGCATGGCGGTTTGTTCAACCCTACTTGAATGCCCTGATTGCTAAAGGGAATAAAAAAGCGAAGGCTGTTCGATATGTCGGACGTAACGCCTCTGCCAGTACTGCGGCAGGTCTTGCACAGGTACATGCACGCGAACAAAATGAAATTCTAACAGGAACCTTGGCCTTCTAAGTAGTCACTCAAAGTTACGTATCTAAGCCGTCGGAGGGTATCTCTGACGGCTTTTGCTTTGGCCTAATGGCTTTCCGATCATTCGGTAATACATATTGCAGCCGCTTGTTCTGTCTTTTAAATGGCCACTTCCCTAAAGACTCTGGCATGAATGTGTAATTTTTTGGAATCGGTGCGAAATGTATGTGTAAACAAAGCAACGCCAGAAACCCTTTTTCTTTCTATTGGTATTTACTTAACAAAAAAACCCTGTTCTTATGGGGGCACCCAAACACTTCGATCCACACAAATAATTTTTACCATGAAAAAACTTTATTGGGGCGTTATAGCCCTCCTTTTCCTCCTAACACCTGCTGCAAATGCCCAATTTGGCATTGAGGGCGGGCTTACTTTTAACCAACTCTCGGAAGCAAAAATCAACAATGTGACCAAGTCTTTTGAGAGTGCACAAGGCAAGCACCTGGGCATTTTTTATGGAATGGGCCGTAATGTAGGCTTACGTATCGGTCTTCGATATTCAGATGCCGAAGGTTTGTACAAAGGACTTTCTTCCGGAAATACAGATGGTTTCAAAGCCAGTTTTGTAGAAATGCCCGTTGATCTTCGGCTGCGGGTAAATACGCCATTACTCAAACCCTATTTGGTGGCTGGTCCTCTGCTTCGTGTAGCGGCTGGCTCCGATAACGAGGAATTTAAGGAAGCGGTTAAGTCTCTTAACGTTGCAGCCAGTGTTGGAGGAGGCGTAGAGTTGCGACTTGGAGGACTTAGCCTATATCCCGAAATCAACTACACCATTGGCGTTTCTTCGTTTTTAAAAACGGGCGCAACCATCGGTGGCGTCTCGGTAAACGCAGCGGACGACAGCCAACTCAATCAGTTCATAGTTAAATTGGGCATTGGTTTTCACTAAGCTGACCTGCTCATAGATAACTTTAAAAGCCCTTGGTCTTCCGAGGGCTTTTTTTAGCTGGATTTGAATTTCGAGATGGCCCACGATAATACCATCATCCAGAAAGAAATAATGACCAGCCCACCAACTTCTCTTTCCACTTCGATAATTGGGTCGGTCATTTTCCAAGATTCAAACATGCGACCCCAGTCTGTCTTTCCGAAAAAAGTTGGGGCGATGTCTGTAGCCCATAAAGCCGCAATCCCAACCAAAATCAACGGCATCCACCACGCTAAATAGCCACGCCCGCCTTGGATACAAACCGCTGCTGCCACCAAATAAATGGCCGCCCAACCGATAGGGTCGGGGTCATTATATTGTAAAATGGCGGATAGGAAAAATACGAGTACAAAAACCATATTCGCAATATGCAGGTTTTTAGGAAAGATAGTGCTGAACATCGCGAGAAGGTATTAATGGTGAACGAGGAAGAGCCGTTAAAATAAGAAAAGGGCCTCTGGTCTGCAACAGAGGCCCACGTCATTCAAGGTCTGTTCGACACCACCGCCTTCGTCGAATCAGACACACTATGATGTGACTTCGTTTTGATGCTTATAAAGGCATAAAGCGTTTAACGTAGCATCTGTAATGAAGTAAAAAACAATGCACCAGGTGCCGTACACATCACTTCAAGTTGTTGAAATGGATTGATCTGCGTTTTGATTGTAAAAGAGCTTCAACAAGAATCCCTTATCAGTGACAATTGCGGCCAAAAGACCTGAAGGAATATGAATCTTCTTTGCAGTATTGAAATTGGATGTTTTTTTTTGTTTATTGCAGGGCTTAAATAAACAATTTTAACATTAAAAACCTAAAAAACCTTGGTAGGGATCAAAATTCGGGAAAACGAGTCTATAGACCGTGCCCTTCGCCGCTTCAAACGCACCATCAACCGTAGCAAAGTGCTTCGCATTTATCGTGAAACACTTGCCTATACAAAGCCTTCCGAAACAAATCGTTTAGCCCGCCAAAAGTCTGACCGAGTAGCCCGGAAGAACAGCCGCGAAGAATTTGAATTTTAGTATCTCTGCTTTGCATATACTGATTTTATCAGAAAATGCTTTGTTGTTTGACCTAAGGCAATCTATTTGATTGCCTTTTTTTATAACGCTATCTGCTGTACCAGGAAAGTGGGTTATCGAGAAATTTAAAACAATCATATATTATGCAAATACATAATATATAAAATCATTTTTAATAGATTTAAATATCATACATACGATTACCACCTTATATTAATCCACCTCTAAATGAACATTGATGATTTATTCCAAAGACTAAAAGCCTCCAATCGCACCTCACACTCCAGCAAGGTATTGCTTTCGCCTTTGTGGTTTCGTCTGGATGTTTCACCAGAGTATGGCGGGCAGTTGATCATTTTGGGACCGGATAAAAAACCCATTTCGTTCTTACCAGACTATCTGGGATATGAAGGGGAAACACGGCAAGTGCTCAAAACATTGTCTTATGCGTTTGATAAGAAGTCCTATAAAAATGATTGGGGGGAAGTTTGGGGGGGTGTGAAAGTAGCAGAAGCGAGTACCTCTTATGCGATAAATGAAGTACCACTCGTTCTGGAATACTTGCGCCATTCGTCGTTTTTTATAACCGAAACTGGGGTGGCGGTCAAATATGCTTCGGAAAAGGCGAAATTAGAAATACACCTGTTAGAATCTGGTGAAATAGATACTTGGAAGACGAAACTCCTGCTTCGAAAAGGCGAAAAAGTGCTTTCTTCACCCTTGTTAGTGGCAGATGGCTGGGCTTTGGTACGAAACCGTCTTTACGAAATACCACAGATGGGGCCGGTGTGGAATCAAGTCCAACACATGGAGGCTACTTTAGGGACAAAAGACATTCATCCGTTCTTATGTATCCTGTTTTCCTTGTCTCAGCATATTTCATTGGTCTGGCAGCAATATGAAACGGTTTGGGACAAATTACTAAAAGTTCCGGTGGGCTTGTTCTTTGATAAAGTAGATGCGTTTGATGCCCTCTATCTCCGCGTGGCTTCGGCTATTCCGGGGGAGCTATTGCCACCTGCCGTAGCGCCTTTAGTTAGTGTTTCCGTCAAAATTGATGATCTTGAAAGCCGGATTGTGGTGCGTCCAATTCAGACGGTACCGCTTGGAGAGGTATTTAAGGTTTTGGAAGGGTTACTTGGAAAACTCCAACGGTCTTTAAGCAAAGCAGGGAAACAAGATTGTGGATTTATTCGGGAAAGAGATACGTTGCTGATAGAAAAGGAGTTGGCACAGGAATTTGTTTATAAACACCTTTACGGATTGGTGCAAAAGTATCCTGTATTTGGTGCAGAAAAGCTAAGGTCTTATCGGATCCGTTTTGTTACACCCAACTTGGATATGCGCTTAGACAGTGGGATTGATTTTCTCGCCGGAGAAGTTTCGCTTACTTTGGAAGGTGAGCGGTTTTCGTTGTTCGATGTTTTGACGGATGTGCACAATGCGGGGTACGTACAGTTGGGTGATGGCTCACAAGCGCTGATTAATGAGGCTTATATTCGTAAATTAAAGCGGATTTTTTCCAATATAAATCGCGAAGGTGCACGGATTTCGTTCTTCGACCTGCCCATTGCAGCTTCGATCATCGAGCAACAAATAGAGGATGCAACGCCATTGCCAGAGGTATGGTCGGTGTATGAAGGATTTAACCATGTTCAAGACCGGGATATCTCTCTCAATCAGTTTCAGGGCCGTTTACGCCCATATCAGGAATATGGTGTACAATGGATGGATTACCTCCGCGAACATGGTTTAGGAGGCTGCTTGGCAGATGATATGGGACTTGGGAAAACGGCTCAGACTATTGCCCTTTTGAGTATGATATATCCGGCAGAACACAAGCCTTCGCTGGTGATAATGCCCACAAGTTTGTTGTTCAACTGGGAGTCTGAACTGACAAAGTTTAACCCCAGCCTACGATTTTACACCTATTATCGCCAAAATCGAGATTTAGATAAAGCTTGCAAGCACCAATTAATCCTAACAACCTATGGCATGTTACGGGTTGATATAGAGGCGTTTAAAGACCGAAATTTTCATTATGTGGTGCTCGATGAGTCTCAGAATATCAAAAACTTGGAGGCCCAGGCGACCAAAGCTGCATTGATGGTTAAAGCCGACGTACGCCTCGCCCTTTCTGGTACGCCGATCGAAAATAATTTAGGTGAGTTGTATTCTTTGTTTCGTTTCTTAAACCCTTCGATGCTACGAAGTGAGAAAGACTTTTCCGAGCGTTATGCGATCCCTATCCAAAAAAACCAAGACGAAGAGGCCGCGCACGAACTAAGGAGGAAAATATATCCCTTTATCCTCCGACGGTTAAAACGTGAGGTAGCCAAAGAACTGCCAGACCGCGTAGATCGGACACTTTGGGTGGAAATGAGCGACGTTCAACGGGCTTTCTATGAGCGCCGTCGCCGGTTTTATGTCGAGGCCATCCAAAATCAGGTTGACAAAGACGGAATCGCCAAAACACAGTTCTTTATTTTTCAGGCATTGAATGAACTTCGTCAGATTGCAAGTATTCCCGAAGCCAAAAGTGATGGCCACATTCGATCACCCAAACGCAGTGTTTTGATGGAGCAATTGACAGAAGCGGCATTGAACGGACACAAGTCTCTGGTGTTTACTCATTATCTGGCGGGTGTGGAAGCCATTGGGAATGATTTAGAACAGGCGGGGATTCCTTATGTGAGCATGACTGGCGCCACTTCCAACCGTCAAGAATTGGTGCAGCGGTTTCAGGAAGATCCCGAAACCAAGGTTTTTGTCATGACCCTAAAAACGGGGGGGACAGGTCTTAACCTGACTGCTGCCGACCACGTATTCATTTTTGACCCGTGGTGGAATACCGCTGCCGAACAACAAGCCATAGACCGAACACACCGCATCGGGCAGGATAAAACGGTATTTAGCCACAAACTCATTACCAAGGGAAGCATAGAGGAAAAAATTGTTCAGCTTCAACTACAGAAACAAGCCTTGGTAGAAGCCATTATTAGTTCTGACGAAGGGATGCTTAAGTCTCTCTCCGAGGACGATATTATGTATATATTTGGGAATTAACAGGACAAAAGATGCACTACCAGAAAAGACGTGGACGCCCCAGACGTATTTCTACAAGCAAAGACAAGCAACAACAAAAAACCGAAGTGTTTTATACTAAACCAATCGAAGAAGAAGTCATAGAAAAATCTCCTAAAGATATTATCCAATCTGCATTAATAAATGATAAAAGTATAGAGGATTTACGATGCTTCTATAAAGACTATATTGTGCCGTATCTTGTTTCTGATGCTGGAAAAGAGGATTTAAATGTCTTGTTGAATCCGGCAAAAAATCATTCCAAGCAAGCATTGGCTGCGGCTATTGGCTTTATTTGGGGCAACCGAGAATCGTTCCTTCGTTTTTACAATACACTTCCCGAAGATGCAAAAACGATTATCTTTCATATTATATACTTTGGCCCATTATATTCAAGAGATTTAGAAGAAGAATTTGGCATTACATTTTATCAGAATAATAAACAAAATTATTATTCACAAGTAAAAAAAGAATATCAAATATTCTGCAATAAAACGCATAGTATTAGTTCACATATTAATAATCATTTTATTGATCTTAATATAGAAATAAAAAAGATATTAAGAGAATGGTTAAAAGTTATTATACCTTTTAAGTTAACTGGTATTGCAAAACTGGAAGAATTAGAAAATTTGCAACGTTACGATACAGAATCTGATGGACATTCTCTTTTAAATATTGGTACTTTAGTCACTTATTTTCAGGAAATAGCTATTCTGAAAACTGCGACCAATAAAACACTGGTATCTACACTTAAAGAATTGAAAAAAATAGCAAAAATACAAGAATTATACAAAGATAGCAAAGGTTCCCGTTCTTTTATTATGACAAATTTGGTGACCGATCTATTTTCCATTTTAGACATAAAAGTTCCCAAAGGCGAACCTTTAGTCGTACTGAGAGATGTGTTAGATGTTTTGTTTACAATGCCAAGCCATGTATCAAAACAGATTTTTTCTTCTTATATTTATAAGCCTAACTACAATTTATATTCCGACTCAATTCAACAACCTGTCTTGCAAGAGCTTAAGGAATTAATGCGTAAGCTGGATAAGAATATATGGTACTCTCCATTAGATATTGCTAATTGGATGTATCATATGAACGATATTTTTTGTAGTTACATTCAATCATTTTCACTTTATAGCGTTTATCTGTATGTAGCCTGCTCAGAGAACAATAAAATTAGATTCATAGAAAAAAAAATTCATTCCTTACAAGCAATTGAGGTGGCAGCAGTGCCATTCATAAAGTCTTTCTTTGCCCTTATGGCTTGTTTAGGCTTGGTTGAGATTGCATATACAGAGCCTAAAAATGATAAATTTTGCATTCGAAATGAAAAGTATCTAACTCTTTTTGACGGCATTAAATATGTGCGACTAACTGATTTAGGTGTTTACTTCTTTGGCCAAGAAAACTCGTATGTGTATAAAAGAGTGATCGCTAGATCAGAAGAAATCAAGATAACGTTGGATCCGGATTTTTTGATAATCTCTATTTCCAAACCAGATAGTATCAAAGAAGCGAATTTAAGCAGATTTGCCGAACAAGTTGCTACGTGTCGGTTTCGAGTAGATTTTCGGCGCTTCCTAAAGAACTGTACAACTCCTGAAGAAGCAAAGGGGCGGATAGAAGAATTTCAACGGATTGTGGATACACCCGTCTCCGAGTGGCCGCTGAATTGGATACAATTTATTGTAAATATTCAGAAAAGAATTCGTCCTATACGTGCTGTTGCATCTTATCAGGTCTTTAAATTGGATGATGATCCGGATTTATTACAGTTATTCTTGACAGATCCTGTGCTGTCTAAACTTATTTTACGGGCAGAAAACCGTCATATAATGGTTGAACATGCCCATGTTTCCGAGTTGAAAGGTCGTCTTGGAGTACTGGGCTACTTAATGCCATAATTGCGCTTTTATCCGTGACGCTTTTATCCAATCATACCTTTGTTGTATTTGACACTGAAACGACTGGCATGAGGCCGGACGAAGACCGTGTGATCGAAATTGGGGCCATTAAATTGGTGAACGGGGTGGAGGTAGCCCGTTTTTCCCAATTAGTCAATCCAGGCAAATTTGTGCCCCGTTTTATTACCGAGATCACGGGCATTCATACTGCGATGTTGGTAAACATGCCGCCGCCAGAAGAAGCATTTATGGATTTTCTGGCATTCGTGGGAGATGCGGTTTTGGTTGCTCATAACCTTTCTTTTGACGATGGATTTGTGTCGGCAGAATTGGAGCGGGCCGAATTGCCGGCTTTGGAACAAAAAAAGTTGTGTACGCTGCGGCTGGCACGTCGGTTGTTGCCACGTCTTCCCTCGCGTGGTTTGAAAAACTTGGCAAACCATTTTGGTATCCGCATTGTCAACCATCACCGAGCCACTGCGGATGCCGAAGCCACTGCAAAAATCTTTGTACAATTGGTGCGTACCCTCGAGACGGAATTCAATATCAGCACTATTGAAGAAGCGATTCGCTTCCAATATAAATCCTATGCACAAACAAAGGGTGAACCCAAGCATATCCCTTTAATCCGAGAAAAAATCTTGCCTCAAATTCCCGATCTGCCCGGTGTTTACCGGATGTATGACCGGTCTAAGCGGCTGATTTATGTGGGGAAGGCAAGGCGTTTAAAGGATCGGGTAACTTCATACTTTCGGGCGATTGAGAATCATCCCCAAAAAACCCAAAATCTGGTTCGGGAAGTGAGGGATATTAAGTGGGATGTTTTGCCGTCGGAGTTGGATGCCTTGTTGTATGAATCAAAACTCATCAAACAACATCTTCCCAAATTTAACCGTGCGTTGGTTCGTTACAAAAATACACCGTTTATCTGCCTCAACAGCCATCTTGCATTCCCAACGGTTGGATGGAAATATGTGGTACAGAATGATGGTGCCGAGTATTTTGGGCCTTTGGCGAACCGCGAACAAGCCGAGCAGACCTTAGAGTGGATTAACCATCTCTTTCGTCTAAGGGAATGCGACGAAAGCACATTTAATCGGAAAATGGTCTGTATTTATCATGAAATGGGCCGTTGCGAAGCGCCATGTGCAAAACCTGAAGCCAAAGTAGCATACGACGATCATGTGCAAATGGTGCGAAATTTTCTAATGGGTGAAAATGAAAGTGTTAGAATGGCATTGCAGCATAAAATGAAAAAGGCGGCGGCGGCTTTAGCCTTCGAGGAAGCCCGATGGTTTAGAGACCAATTGCAAATGTTTGACCGGATATTGCAGGGACGGAAGCATATTGCGGCACCTGTTCGGGACCATAATGGGGCATTTGTGCTTATGGAAGAAGGGGCGCTTCTGGTACACCTCATTCGTTTTGGAAAAAAAGTGGAGACACTTCGGTTTAGTCCGGATGGATGGCAAACAGAACGGGTCTTGCATTTGCTTCAAGCCGTTGTTGAAGATCAATTCTCGCCGCACCTTACCCCACCTGAACGTTACGGCCAAAAAGAGGTAGATGAAATTCGGATTTTGGCACACTGGATGTATTGTAATCGTGGTAGATTTCATCAAGTCCCTTTCACAAAAGAATTGGACTGGAGCATTTTTTTGCATCGGATCCATGCGGTTATTCAGCAAACCGCTCTTTCATAAATTTTTTGACGCCTTCGAAACTCATGTTTACTGCTCCTGTATTCTCACCTCCTTTTATCGGCCTTAATGGCAATGTGGTTGCAACAGCCGATGCGAAGCTACATGTAACGGACTTGGCCTTGTTGCGCGGTTACGGTATTTTTGATTTTATGCGGGTGATCAATGGGATTCCTCTTTTTCAGGATCGGTATCTGGCCCGCTTTCAGCATTCTGCCGCGCTCTTAGGGCTTGAAATACCACTCTCAATAACAGCACTGAAGGCACATATCCATACGTTGATTGCTGCCAATGGTCATCCGAGTGCTGGTTTGCGGTTGGTTTTGACAGGTGGCTTCTCTCCGGATGGCTATCTTCCCACTACTCCTAATTTGATTGTGCTAGATGCCCCCTATCCAGCACCCAAACCGGAACAATATACCGAGGGCGTCAGCCTAATTACGCATTCCTACGTCCGAGAAATCCCGGAAGCCAAAACGCTCAATTACATTGTTCCAATCAGGGCTTTGCCACAGATTCGAAAAGCGGGTGCGTTTGATGTATTGTATGTTGATCCGGCGGGATGGATCACAGAGTCTTCACGCTCAAATTTCTTTTTGGTAACAAAAACAGGGGTAGTGGTAACACCACATGACCACGTATTGCCGGGGATAACCCGTGGCGTGATTTTGCAACTGGCGCAAGATCGGTATCCGGTAGAAATGCGTCCTGTGCATATAGAAGAATTACAAACGGCTCAGGAAGCGTTTTTGACTTCGACAACCAAGGGTGCCGTAGGCGTGGTGCAATTGGATGCGCTCAGAATAGGCGATGGGCAAGTAGGTTCAATTACCCAAGCACTGCATCACGCTTTTTTGGCCTACGGCGAAGCATATTTAGCGCAAAATAAAACCTCTGGGAGCCTGTAAGTTTCCGGAAATCATACGCCCACGGTTTTGCGGAGGTTTTGGATGGCCATATCTAACCTGTCAAAAGTATTCTGGGCTTCTTCATAAAAAGAACTGCCTTGATTTAGGTCGTGTTCACTATACAACGATTGTGGTTTTTTAAGGCCCTCAATGTCCAAACGTAGTCCGTGTTTGGCCAATTTAGGCTGAATAATCTCTGCTTGTTCAAGCAAATGGGTTCGGGTTTTCTGATAGGCATGTTCAGCCACCTTGTGACGGTTCGAGAAGCTGAATATGTTCGAGAAGAAAACTTCGTCGTCGTCCATGCGTGGTTCAATCAGAATGGTATCGGCATCGGGGTAAAACATTTTGTACCGTTCAAAACCCGTTTGCATTCTGGAAAATACCAAAACCCGAAATGTTTGCGACATCACGGCGGGAAGTCCATAATCGTTTAAGTGTTTACCCTCTCCTTGTACTTCACCCGAACGTGTATTGATCGGTACGATGGGATTAATGCAAAACAATAACTTAACACCTTCTTTCAATGCCGCAGAGGCATGGACGGTACGACGCGCCACGCCATCTATGTAATACTTTTTTCCGATTTTGATGGGGGTGTACAAGCCGGGTAATGCCGTACTCGCCTGAACAGCTACGGAAATGGGTACTTCATCAAAGCCGGCTTCGCCAAAACTAACCAATTCCGCCGTGTCTAAGTCGGTAGCAACAATGCGTAATTTGGCTTTGAGTTTTTTAAAATCATTGCTCCTACCCACTTTAGAGAATACAAAACGGAGGTATTTTTCTAAGTTTTTATTATCAAAAATGCCTGCCGGTAAAACTCTTCCGAAACCTCCCAACGATCCCCAAAGCGACCATTGAGTTGGGTGCTGAAAAAGATACTCTACCGACTTCCAAACGGCTTTTGGAATATTGGAAAGCCGCTGGATGTATTCGTCTATGGCAAACCCGAAAAGTGTATTGGGTTCAAAGTTTAATTCGGCTTCATCTGCATGGCCCACCACCGCTTTGCTAAGTGCACGCACGGTTACTCCATTTGCCAGACAGGAGGTGAGGAGTGCGCCTGAACTAATACCTACATACGTACTCATCTGGTTCAGATCTAATCCGACAATGGCATCTTGCAAGGCATTAAGCGCACCAATTTCATAGATAGCACCTTCTACCACACCTCCTGCACATGCCAAGCCAAGCCCGCTATAATCAATGGTGTCCGCTCCGTTGGCGGCAGAATTCGGAACGTTCATAGGAAAATTTGGTTTGTGGAAACGTTTTTCTGAAGGAAGATAAAAAAGGCGGGCAAGTTCCGCCCGCCTTTCACTTCAATTTAGTTGAAGTTGTTGTTTTGGGCATTATGCAACAACTTCAACGTTTACGTCTTCAATTTTAGCTGTTTTAGCTGTTTTTTTGGGTGCAGGCACTTCTTTGGCCGCCAATAATGCGGTCAGTTGATCCACTTTTTGGGTCAGTTCGGTAACCTGTGCATTGAGGGTTCGCACTTCGCCAGAGGTCGGTACGCCAAAGCGAGTGAGGGCATCCGTTACCACATCTTGTACTGGGGAAATCATTTTCTCGACCGGGTTCAGGATGAGTTTTGTCGCTTCTTTTTGCCATTTGGTGGCCTGCACTTGCAGATCATCCATCCATTTTTTGATTTCGGCAAGGGCTTCTTCCTGAAGTGATTCACCTTTATCAATTAATTTATCGGCATACGCTTCACCTTCTTTCATTAGGTCTTGGGCTTCTTCGTCTAAATTCATTGTGCGGCGTTGAAGGGCTTGCATGTAATCTGCTACTTCTTTGCCTTTTTCGGCAAACATGTCAAACATTTTATTGCCTTCTTCCTGCGCAACGGCGAAAGCACCGAGGCCGGCAAAATAAAAATCACGGCTTTTGTCAACCAACTCGGTGGCTAATTTGTTGAGGTCGAGGGTATTCGGGGTCGGTTTCATGGTTATACTCCAGTTTATTATGAATTCGATGATTTTTTCTGAAAGTCTGTGGCTGGCAAATCGGCTTGTGATACCAATTTTGCTACGGTTTCCTCTAATTGCCTCAGATGGGTACGCAACTCTTCCAGTTCCGTTTTTTCTTTCGGGGTTGGTAACCAAGCGTTTAACTGATGCAAAGAGGTGTTTAACAAGGTATCCATATTGGTACGGATCTGAGTAACACCTTCTTCCAGAACGGAGGCGCCACGACGCACCAAGTCATGAAGTAAATCGGTTGGTATGAGGCTGTTCCCTTTTTTCCCTTCATCCAAGATGATTTGGGTGAGGGTGGCATTGGTCAAGTCATCTCCGGAAACGTTATCCAAAACTTGGATGGTTTCACCTTTTCGAACTAATTCGGCCAATTCAGGTAATGAAACATATTTGCGTGCTTCGGTGTCGTAAAGTTTTCTGTTTTCGTAACGTTTGATGATATGGGGTGACATGGCCATTTTTTTTGTTTAAAGATACGCATACCATGACGCATTGCGCAATAACAGATTAGACGCATTGCGTTAAGAATTGATGATTCTTTGATGCGATACATTGCGCTGAGGTGATATTTTTATTCTTCATGAACCGGAACGAAGCCTATGATGAATCGTATGAACGTTATTCAACCATGTAGTCCTATGCTTTTTATTTATTCTGAACGTTCTAATTTTCGGTTGCCGGAAAAGCGTCCGTTTTCCATTTGGCTAATGCTGGGATATGGTCTGGTAGGCTTACTAAATGGAGGTATTATAGGAGTATTTTTTACTACCTATTTGGCGGGCTTGGATCCACGCTTACAAGTTAAAACGGCACAACTCATCATTCTTTACTTTAGCGTTCTGGGACTTGGTTTAGGGGTTCTAACCTATACGTTGGTGCATTTATATGGCCACAGAATAGGTTATAATCCACCCAATACGCTGCATCACCCTCCAGAATGGGACTTGCGGAATTATTGAGAGATGTCTTTCTGAACAAACAAAAAAAAAGCCACCCCCATAAAGAAGTGGCTTTATAGCAGATCCATACATTCCTTTAGTACTTCATCTCCAATACTTTAACCAAAAACGTCCATTTATCTGCTTCGTCCTCAATTATTTTTGCCGTTGGTTTTCCCGCCCCATGTCCGGCTTTGGTTTCGACACGTAGTAAGATAGGGGCACTTCCTCCTTGCGCCGCTTGGAGTGTGGCGGCATACTTAAAGGAGTGCGCGGGTACTACCCTGTCGTCATGATCGGCAGTTTGAATGAGTGTCGCCGGATAGGCAGTTCCAGAGCGGATATTGTGCAAAGGCGAATAGGCATACAGCACCTTAAATGCCTCTTTATCGTCCGAGCGGCCATATTCTGATGCCCAAGCCCAACCAATGGTGAATTTATGGTATCGGAGCATGTCCATCACACCTACGGCTGGTATGGCTGCCCCAAAGAGCTCCGGACGTTGGTTCACCACTGCCCCTACCAACAAACCACCATTTGAACCGCCATGAATGGCCAATTTAGGAGAAGTTGTATATTTTTGGGCAATCAAGAACTCTGCAGCGGCAATAAAATCATCGAATACATTTTGTTTCCGGTCTAACATGCCTGCCTGATGCCAACGTTCACCGTATTCATTCCCTCCCCGCAAATTGGCCACCGCATATACGCCACCCATTTCCATCCAAGCAAGGTTGCTGGCGGAGAAACCGGGTTTCATGCTGACATTAAAACCCCCATAACCATAGAGTAGTGTAGGATTCTGCCCATTGAGCACCATGCCTTTTTTGTGACTGATGAACATGGGGACGCGGGTTCCATCTTTCGAGGTGTAAAAAACCTGCTTGGTCTCGTAGTCATTCGGGGTAAAATTCACTTTGGGTGCACGGAAAACGGTAGTACGATAGAGATTGAAGTCAAAACGATAAATGGTGGCTGGCGTTGTGTAACTGGTGAAAGCAAAGAACATTTCTCGTCCGCGTGCTTTGCCATTCAAACCAGATACGGTGCCAATACCGGGCAATGGAGCCTCTGCCAATAGCCGTCCAGAAAGGCTATACCGAGAGAGTTGGGCTTTTACATCTTGGAGGGTTTGTACCACAAACTGATCGGCGATGAGCGACACGCCTTCCATTACAGAACTCCCTTCTGGGATAATTGTCCGCCAAAACTTGGCATCGGGCTTCCGAATATCCAAGGCAATAAGTCTATTGTTTGGAGCTTTTAGGTTGGTGGTAAAATAAAACGTATTTCCACGATTGGCGATATAATCATAACTAGCATCGAAGGCGTCGAAGAGGGGCTTTACTTCATTATTTGGATGGGTCAGGTCTTTAAAATAAATCCGGTTCTTCGGGTCCGTTCCTTCCCAAACACTTACGATCAAGAATTTGCCGTCGTCGGTTGCGGTTGCACCAAAACCCCAGAACGGTTTATCGGGACGGCTATAAATCAATACATCATCGCTTTGAGGTGTACCAATTTTATGGTAATAGACCTTTTGATCGCTATTAACCGCTTGGAGGACACTACCTTCGGCAGGGCGGTCGTAGCGGCTATAATAAAATCCGGTATTATTCTTTGCCCAAGAAATGCCACTGAATTTGACCCATTCTATCAAGTCAGGGAGGTCTTTTCCATTAGATACGTCACGCACCCGAATGGTCTGCCAATCGGAGCCGCTCTTACTGGTAGAATAGGCCACAAGTTGTGCGTTTCGGCTCGGCGCAATGAAGTTGAGTGCAACTGTTCCATCCGCAGAAAGGTCATTGGGGTTGATTACGCTACGTGCTGGGCCATCTAAACGATCTTGTACAAACCACTCGGATTGATTTTGGAGGCCAGTATTATGGGCGTAAAAATACTTCCCTCCTTCCGTGAATGGTACCGAAAATCGTGGATAGTTCCAAAGGGCGGTCAGCCTTTCCCTAATTTTATCACGGGCGGGAATCTTGCCGAGCCAATCGAAAGTAACCCGATTTTGGGCTTCTACCCATGCGGCGGTTTCGAGTGAATGGTCATCTTCTAACCAGCGGTAGGGATCAGACACCATCGTTCCGTGATAATCGTCCATTTGCGTTGTTTTGCGGGTTTCGGGGTAGGGCAGACGTTGGGCACCCACCGTCTGGAAGAAACCAATCATGCACCAAAAGAGGATATATTTCATGGGAATTGAATAGGTTTAACAAAAGATTGCCCACAAAATACAAATTTGAAACTGCTTTTTACAAAAATACCGCCACCAAAGATTGAAAATTCTGACAATGGTTGCACGCAGCTTATTGATCAAGGCCCGATCAGAAACGACCATTTATTGATAACGATAAACTTTACGTCATAACTTCTAAATTAAAGAACAAAAGGTTTGAAGTACATAAGGTTTAGAGTACAAATCGAGCATCTATTTTTTTCAAGAAATGCAATATTTTGCAACCCCGCTTTTGGCAATATCTTGTTAGCGGTATGTGGCTTTATATTGTCAGTCGTGTATAGTCCGTTATTTTTGCTTCCAATGTCTTAATAATAATTTCAAGTTCAACTTTTGCTTCTGCTTTTAGTCCCATTGCCGATGCTAAACCTGAACTGTCTGTACTTAGTCGTTCGTTAAGTTTTATATGGTAATTTTGGTTGTTGCCAAGTTCCAATTTATAAGAATGAAAGTACATTGGGTCGCCAATTTCTGGAACTGTGTTGATGTGAGAAAAGGAAAATTCCTTTTTCATATAGCTTAATAAATGGTCTTGGATAACCAACACAAGGTGTTTATTCAAGTGTTCAAACGTTTCAATTTTATGATGTAGCTGAACAAGAATTGTTTTGGCGGTCATTTTCCAATTCATTCCATAAGGTTTGTCGCCATACCATAAGGTTTGTCGCCATAACCTTCTTCTGGTTCTTCAAGTGTGTGTAGGTCTGTCAGAAATCTTTGTCTTTCTGGTCAAACCGTTCCTGTTGTGTCTAAGGTTTATAACTCAATACCAACAAAGTCAATAACCTTTTTATCTCTTACTGATGCTAAAAAATAATCAACACTTCCGCCCTGAATGC
>ERZ761607.470-NODE-470-length-71319-cov-12.405703_pt1 | contig 71319 bp, 42 predicted proteins | sample MGYA00511164_ERZ761607 | MGnify/ENA primary metagenome ERZ761607 (study PRJEB28899, sample SAMN02445080) | bioreactor sludge metagenome | biome: EBPR sludge | place: Australia: Brisbane, Thorneside Wastewater Treatment Plant | collected 2011-06-22 ...
CCCACAACCCACCCCGCCGCTCAGCGGCTTCGTTCAACCATGCGCTGCAGCGAACAGGCTCCGCGGTCACGGCACCTGCGGCAGACCACCACCGCCTTTCCGGCCACCGGCAGGTGCCGCGCCCGCTCCGCCTGCGCTGAGCTTGTCGTTAGGCTAAACCATGATTGCGCGAGGCCCGCGCTCCAGACAAGGCGGCGCTCCCGCGCAGGCGGGTGAAATTGCGCCTTGACGAGCCGGGCGGGGAGCGGGAGATGCCTGTGAGTTCCCGCTTTTTCCGCCCATGCGCTGCCGCATCATCAAAGATTTCCGCTTCGAGGCCGCCCAGACGCTGCCGACGCTGCCCTCGAGCCACAAATGCACGCGCATGCACGGACACAGCTTCAAGGTGGAGGTCACGGTGGAGGGGGAGGTGGACCCGGCGGTCGGCTGGGTGTACGACCACGCGGAGATCTCCGGGGCGATGAAGCCGCTCATGGAGCTGCTGGACCATTCCTACCTCAACGACATCGAGGGCCTGGAGAATCCGACGATCGAGAACATGGCGGGGTGGCTGTGGCGGAAGCTGGCGCCGCAATTGCCGGGGCTGGCGGAGATCACGATCCATGAGACGCCCTCGGCGCGCTGCGTGTTCCGGGGGGAGTTTTAACATGCCGCGCGTCATCATGATTTGTGAATCCAATCCTGGAGTGATGGAGTTGTGGAGTGGTGGATTTTCAATGCTCCAGCACTCCATTTCTCCACGGCTGGTCTCGCAAATCATGATGACGAGGCGCAACACGCGCCGCTTTGCCCGCCGGATGCCATGACCACGCGCCGCTCCTTCCTGCTCGCCTCGGGGGCCGCCGCGCTCGGCGGCTGCCAGTTCGCTCCGCCTATGCCGCCGCATGGGCAGCCCCAGGGCGGCCCTTTCATGCTGGGGATTGATTTTCTGGCGGCGCGGAACTTTGACCTGCTGCGCGGCAGGCGCGTGGGGCTGATCACCAACCACACGAGCATGACGGGGCGCGGGGAGATGACGCGGGTGGTGATGCAGCGGGCGCTGGGGCCGGCGCTGACGGCGCTGTACGCGCCGGAGCACGGGATTGACGGGACGGTGGGGGCGGGCGTCCACGTGAGCACGCGGCGGGACGCGGTGACGGGGCTGACGGTCCACTCCCTCTACGGGCCGACGCGGAAGCCGACGCCGCAGATGCTGGCGCCGGTGGACACGCTGGTGTTCGATCTGCAGGACATCGGCTGCCGCAGCTACACCTACATCAGCACGATGGCGGTGGCGATGGAGGCGGCGGCGGAGTGCGGCAAGCACTTCGTGGTGCTGGACAGGCCGAATCCGATGGGCGGGTGGCGCGTGGAGGGCCCGCCGCTGGAGGCGCGCTGGAAGTCCTTCGTGGGCCAGGTGCCGGTGCCGTATGTGCACGGGATGACGGCGGGGGAGCTGGCGATGATGGCGGGGGCGCGCGGCTGGGTGGCCGCCACGCCGCGCTTGAATGTGGTGCGGATGCAGGGCTGGACGCGGAACATGGTGTGGCAGGACACGGGGCTGCGCTGGCACCGCACCTCGCCGAACATCCCGCACGCGGTGTCGCCTTTCTATTATGTGGCGACGGGCATGCTGGGCGGCGCGGCGGCGGTGGACATCGGCATCGGCACGGAGAATCCTTTTGGCTATGCCGGGGCGAGCGGCGTGAACCCGCAGGCGATGCTGGCGGCGTGCCGGGGCTTCGGCGCGGCGGGGGTGGGCTTCGAGCCGTATGCGCGCAACGGCTTCGGCGGGGTGCGGCTCTCCATCCATCCGCGGGCGCAGGCGGATCTGACGGCGCTGGATGTGCGCATGCTGGACGCGCTGAACCGCCTCTCCGGCGGCAGGGTGCTGGCGCGCATGAGCGGGGCGAAGCTGAACCTCTTCCACAAGGTCTATGGCAGCGAGCGCCTTTACAACGACCTGCGGCGCGGGGTGCCGGCGGCGCAGATCACGGCGGGGTGGTCCGCCAGCGTGCGGGCTTTCATGAGCGCGCGCCAGCGGCATCTGCTCTACGCGTAGGCGCGGCTGTCAATGCGCGGAGTGGCACTCCGCTGCGGCACCCAAGCCCCGTATTCTGGCGAATGCGCCTGCACGGAGCCGTAGGCGCGCTTGCCAAAGCGCGGGTTTGATTCCCGCCGCGGCACCCAAGCCCCGCATTCTGGCGAATGCGCCTACGCGGCACCATAGGCGCGCTTGCCAAAGCGCGGGGATTGACTCCCGCTTTCAGACCCCGCCCCCGCAGCCCGGGTCACTGCGCGCGCTGGATGCGGGCGGGCACGTCGTTGACGGAGTAGCCGGCGGCGCGCAGGGCGTCCCAGACTTTCATGAGCACGCCGAGGGCGGTGCCGGTGTCGGCTTCGAGCTCGAGCCTGGCGGCGGGGCTTTGCGCTTTGAGGCGCTTGAGGGCGTCGGCGAGGGCGTCGGGCTGGACGGGGCTGCCGTCGAGGAAAAGCTCCTGCTCCCTGGTGATGGTGATGGCTTTGCGCACCTCGGCCTGGGGGACGGGCTCGCCCATCGTCCTGGACTCGGGGAGGGTGATTTTCACCTGGGTCTTCTCATTGCGGAAGGTGGTGGTGGCGACGAAGAAGATGAGCAGGATGACCATGACATCCACCAGCGAGACGATGGGGATCATGGGGACGGGGCGGCGGCGCGGGCGCAGGTTCATGGCTCACGGGTGCGGGGCTCACCTGGCGGGGGGGCGCTGCACCTCGAAGTGCGCGAAGAAGGTCTGCACGGTCTCGTGCAGGATGGACTCCATGCGCACGGCGATGCTGTCGAGCCGGCGCACGAAGTAGGTGTGGGCGACGACGGAGGGGACGGCGACAAAGAGACCGGCGATGGTGCAGCGCAGGGCGACGCCGATCTCGCGGGCGACGGCGAGGGTGTCCGGCCCGGCGTCGCCGCCGAAGGCGGTGAACATGCCGACGAGGCCGATGGTGGTGCCCATAAGGCCGAGCAGCGGGGCGACGGTGACCATGGCCTCGAGCACGGAGACGCCGCGCTCGAGGTGGTGCAGCTCCTCCTTGGCGCGGGCGCTGATGGTCTCCACGCACTCCTCGCGCGAGGCGAAGGTGCCGCTGATGGCCTTGCCGCCGAGCCTGGCGAGGAGGGAGCCGTCTTTCTCCAGGAACTCCTGCAGCGGTTTGATGTCGCCTTTGTCCGCGTAACGCGGCAGGCTGCGGAGCTGGCTGCGCACGCTCTGCGGCAGCACATACCTGTCGCGCAAACGCAGCCAGACGGAGATCATGACGGTGACGGAGACCATGGAGCAGGCGACGATGAGGAACATGGTGCCGCCGCCGGTGGCGAGGAACTCCATGAGGAGGGAGAGTGATCCGCGCGGCGCTTCCTCCGCGGCGAGCAGGGGGGCTGGGAGTTCAATAGACAATGGCTTCATACTCGATCTTCACCCGTCCGTCTTCGAGGGTCGGCAGGAGGTCGGGAGGGATCGGAGGTATTTGCGCATCCAGGATGGCGCGCAAGGTCAATTCCCGCATTCTGGGGTCGGCATCGCGCGCGTCGGAGAGGATCTTGAGGTCCTGAGGCACGCCTTTGGGGTCCACATAAAAGCGGAAGCGCACGCGGCCGAAGTTCACTGAGTCTTTGCCGAGGCGCACATAAAGGTGCCATTTGCGCTCCACGGCGCCGGTGACCTGGCGCATGTAGCGGCCAAGCGGGGTGGCCTCGGCGTCCACGGCGTTCTCACCGGGCCTCTGGATGGCGCCGTCGGTCTTGCTGGTGCGGGTGAAGGGTGAAAAGGCGTCCTTCTCCGGCCGCGGCGTGCTCATGATGGGGTCTGGCACGGGGATGGCGCGCGGCACGGGCGGCGGGTCCTCCTGCGGCTCGCGCACCTGCGGGGCGGCGGGGCCGGGGTCGGTGTCGGGCTCCGGCGGCATGGCGGGCGGGCTGTCCTGGACGGGAGGTGTCTGGGCTTTGCGCACCTCGATGGGGAGGCGGTCGGGATCGGTGATCTCCTCCTCCTTTTCCATCTCCCGCATCATGCGCGCCAGTGGCTCTGAGACGGGGATGGCCTTGACCACGGGCGGGGCGGGCGGCGACTGCTGGGCAGCGGCGGGCGGTGGCGCGGACGCGGGAGGCGGCAGCATCTGCGGCGCGGGCGGGGTGGAGGGTGCGGAGTCGTTTTTGATCTCGCCGTCGCGGTGGTCGCGGTTGGCGAGTTCGCGGATGTTGGGCGCGTCGCCTTTGAGAGTGGGCATGGGCAGGGTGGCGCCGGGCGCGGGCGGCTCCTGGCTGGCGGCGCGGGTGTTGCGGTCGGACTGGAAGGGGGCGTTTGCGGGCGCCTGCGCGGCCTCCTCATTCTGCGTGGTGCGGATGTAAAGCTGCTGCGGCTTCGGCGGCTCGACGCGGATCTGCTCGGGAAAGATCATCACCACCTCGGGCGCGGGCGGCTTTTCCTCCGGCACGATGCTCTGCTCCAGCCATTGCAGCGCGGCGGGGCTGTTCACCACCCAGACGAAAGCGATGAACAGCAGCGCGTGGATCACCAATGATCCCGCGATGCCGGTCTGCAGATGCCTGTCTTGAGTGAGAGTCACAAGCCTGGAAGATGCCTCCCGGCGGCGGGGAAGCAAACAACATCCTGCGCTCTGCTGACGGAGGGACGGCTGGCACCGCCTTCGCCTCTTGCCAGCGCCGCGGGTCCCGCGCACCATCACTGGCATGAAACGCGCTGTCTTTTTCCTCATCGCCGCCTCCGCCTTTGCCGCCGAGCCGGAGTTTCCCCTCACCGCCGACTCGAAGCCGCAGGAGGGAGTGCCCAAGGGCACGATGATCAAAGGCACCCATACCGCGAGCGAAGGCAGCGTCTTCCCCGGCACGGTGCGCGATTATCAAATCTACCTGCCTGCGGGCTTCGACAAGGCCAAGCCCGCGCCTTTCATGGTCTTCCAGGACGGTGTCATTTATCAAGCGCCGGTCGTTTTCGACAATCTCATCGCCAAAAAAGACATCCCGCCGCTCGTCGGCATCTTCATCAAGCCCGGCGTCGTCCCCGCCGCGAATGACAACGCCCTGCCGCGTTTCAACCGCAGCTACGAATACGACAGCGTCACGCCCACCTACTCGCAGTTCCTCATCGACGAGTTCCTGCCTGCCATCGAGGCCAAGCACGGCCTCAAGCTCAGCACCGATCCCAACCACGCCGCCATCGCCGGCAACAGCAGCGGTGGCATTTGCGCCTTCATGGCCGCCTGGCACCGGCCCGACCGCTTCCGCCGCGTCTTCACCGGCGTGGGCACCTATGTCGGCATCCGCGGCGCCGACCGCCTGCCTGTGCTCGTGCGCAAGATCGAGCCCAAGCCCTTGCGCGTCTTCCTGCAAAGCGGCACCGGCGACAACGACCTCTACTGCGGAGACTGGTGGATGGCCAATCAGATGATGCAGCGCAGCCTCGCCTGGGCCGGCTACGACGTGAACCACGCCTGGGGCGAGGGTGGCCACAACCAAAAGCACGCCAGCCAGGTTTTCCCCGACGCCATGCGCTGGCTCTGGCGCGGCTGGCAGACGGACATGGAGGTCAAAGCGAATCCGAAGGGCGAGTCGAAGTGGAAGGGCTATGAGGTGGTGGGGGATGGGGAGTGGGGAAATGTAAAATCCAAACAAGATGAGCTCTATTTTGCAATAGCCTCAAACATCAAAGGCGACGTGGCTGTAGGAGGCAGTTCAGGAGAAATTGAAATCCTTGCCAGCGAAGGCGGTCAGCGGAGTCTCCACACCATTCAAGGCAGTGTGAGAAGCATGGTTTATGCCCGTGGGGACAGTCTGATTGTTCACTCCCGATCGGGTGTTCTTGAAACAGATTCCGAGGTTTATCTATGCACTGCGGAAGGAAAAACGAGGAAACTATCATTTCCGCTCCATTATGGAGAAACGGTGACTGCGGACTTCGATGGCCGGGTGTTTTTCGGTGCGGGCGTCGGACTCAACCACCCTGTTATCGGAACTGTGAAACAGATCGGAGACCTGACTTTTTACGAGCTAAACTTGCCAAGAATCATGTGTTTGTCGCCTGATCAAACACACATCTATGGTCTTGATGGGCGCCATGTCACAGTTCGAACTCATGGGGATTTCGCCCAAATCAAAGGATTTCAGGAGTTCTATTTGCTTGAAGAATCCGACCCCTATATTTACCCGCGTGGCCCCTCTCTGGGCAGAATGTGCGTGGACACCAACGGCTGGCTCTACGTCGCCACCAGCCTCGGCATCCAGGTCTGCGATCAAGCGGGGCGGGTGAACTTCATCCTCCCGACGCCGAAACCCGCATTCGATGTCTGCTTCGGCGGCAAGGACCTCAGCGAACTCTTCATCGCCTGCGGAGACACGATCTACAAACGTCCGACGAAGGCCAAAGGCGTGGTCAGTGGTCAGCAGGCACCGATCAAGCCGGCTCCGCCGAAGTTGTGAGTTTCGAATGGCTGGGATGAGCTTTGCTGGATGGATTAAGACAAGGATTAAGAGACGGATGAAGATGATGGCGCCATGAACGAACCCCACCCCTTGCTGCCTGTTCTGGACCGCCCGTATCGCGCGGCGGAGATGCATGTTTTTGGCAAAGATCGTGGTCCCGCTTTTTATGAGATGGCGCATCGCTGCGCGCAGAGCTTGTGGCAGGAGGGGCTGCCGGCGCAGGCGATCCTGATGCTGAACCGCGCGCTTTCCTCGCCCATGGCGGGCACGGAGCCGGTGCTCCAGGCATGGCCGCTGCCGTATCGCGCGCTGGCTTGGCTGATGCTGAACCGGCGGGAGGGGCAGTTCATGGGCAATCCCCGGCGGCATTGGCAGCACCTGGCCACGCGCATGGTGGAGCCGCACAAGGAGCTGCGCACCTGGCGCGCCTGGGCCTGCTGGTATCTGGCGAAGGAGATACTGCTCGAAAGCGAGTTCCCGCCGGACCTGCGCCAGATCCGCGAAGAAAGCGTGGTGGAGCCCGCGCATGGCGAGATCGCCGCACAACTCGCGCGACTCTCCCCGGCGGATGACCTGGCGGTGTGGAGCGACACGCTGGCCTGGAGCCGCGAGCAGCTCGGCGTGGAGGCGCGGCGGCCGTTCGCGGCGCGCATCCGCCGCATCGGGCCGGAGGAGCTGCGCGTGGTGCAGGAGCTGGGGCATGAAATCTGGTGGTCGTATTATCCCGGCATCATCAGCGAGGCGCAGATAGACTACATGCTGAGCATCTGGTACCAGCCCGCCTCCATGGCGCGCGAGATGGAGACGCGCGGTGTGTGGTATGCGCTGGTGGAGGCGGAGGCGCGCGGGCCGGTGGGTTACATCTCCTTCGAGCGCTATCTGGAGAGCGACATCGTCTTCATCAACAAACTCTACCTCCTGCCCGAAGTGCATGGGCGCGGCCTGGGCGCGGCGGCTCTGGCATGGACCGGTGAGCGCGCTCGTGAACTCGGCGGCACGCGGCTGCAACTGCGCGTGAACAAGCGCAACGCGCCCGCCATCCGCGCCTACCAGCGCGCGGGCTTCCGCTTTGTCGAGGACGTGTGCTCCGACATCGGCAGCGGCTTTTTCATGGATGACTTCATCATGGAAAAGGCGCTGTGACGCTCATGCCTTGCGCGCGTTCCAGATCAGCGGGAGGCGGCGGGGATTTCGCGCCCGATGTCGGAGTTCATGCGCCACTCGGTGGCATCGCGCGGGATTTCCTCCAGCTCCATGAAGGGCGCCACCGCCGGATCAGGCCGCGTGGTGCGCGCCACACTTGGCGCTGACATCTCAGTGTCCGGCAAAAGCGAGCGCGGCTCGATGCGCGTCCAGTATTTCGCGGACCAGTAGTCGCCCTTCCATGCCTGTCCGGGTGTGGAGCGCACAAAGATCGCGTGGCGGTCAAACATGACCTCCGGTACATAGCGGCTGCCCACGCGCGAGGCCATGGGCGGATTGGCAGGGTCGGGCCGGCCCTCGGTGGACTCGAGCAGATATTCCTTGTCGTCGAGCTTCACCACCACCCAAGCATGGCCGCCGAGGTCGCCGAAGCGTCCGAGCACGACCCTGGCCTGGAACCCGCGCGTCAGAAGCCAGTCACAAAGATAAATGGCCGAGTCCTCGCAGTCTCCCTGGCCGAGCCTCTGTGTTTCCAGACTGGTCTGCCAGGTGTCGGTGGATACTTTTCCCTCGACGGGATCCTTCACATAACGGCAGTTGTCATGCACGGCAGTCCAGATGGTGAAAAGCTCATGCACACGGGACTGGTCCTTGGAGAAAACGGCGGGGGGCGCGTAACCGGTAAGGAACTCGTTGGCATAGCGAAAGACGCCATTCTCATCCGAGGCCACCACCGCATAGGTGCGCCGGCATTGAGGGCACTCCAGACCCAGGCTGTGGCGTTTTTTGACCGCGCGGACGATGTGCGGATGCCGGCAGTGCAGGCATGAGCTGAAGTAGGCGTCTTCCATCTCAGCGGTGAGGTTTTCAGGATTGAACTCTTGCAGTCTCTGGCCAACGACAAGCAGCGCCTGCCGGGAAAAGCCGCCTGTTTGCGGACGGACCACACAAGCCAGATGAGTCATCTCGGGAAGCTGCTGCTCACGGAAGTCTTGAAACTCGTCCAAAATGGCGCGCAAGCTGGGGCCGCTCACCGCGCAAACGGCCACCCGGTAATATCGCGGCATGGCTTCCTGCACGCGCGCGCTGACGGCATTGATGTCATCAAGAGCCATTTGCGGGAAATGTTCTTCGAGCCAGTTCTCCAGTCCCTCGTCGAGTTTCAGCAAAGGCAACCGGGCCGAGATGCGCCCGTAATTGAGCCGGTCCACCAAATCCACCTGGAAGCGGATCTCGGAATAGGTCTCCGCGCCGCCCGTCCACTGCCGTATCCATTGCCGCCAAAAGCTGACATGGTCGCTCCTGACAACAAGCAACGCGCCCGCCAGGGTGACACCGGCGAGAATTGACCATACGAGCAGACGCGACAACATCCTTGAATTATAGAAATTATAAACAAAAAGGCAAAGCAAAACTTGCCTCGAAGTCCATCCAGGAGTCGCCTTCGCGGGCATCAAGAACCCTCTAAAAATCACATGGCCGAAGTCCCCTCCACCCGAATCCTGCCTCTTGGCTCCCCTGCCCCGGAAATCGAGCTTCCCGATGCCCAGGGTCGGCTCCACACCCTGGATGATGTGCGCGGCCCGCGCGGGCTGCTCGTGATGTTTGTGTGCAATCACTGCCCCTTTGTCGTGCATCTGGCCCCGGCGCTGACCGCTTTTGCGCGTGAGTTGGATGCGCAAGACATCGGCGTGGTAGCCGTGAACTCGAACGACATCGAGAAATACCCCGCCGACGCGCCTGACAAGATGATCGAATTCGCCGCCGCGCACGGCTGGAGCTTCCCCTACCTGCTGGATGCGGATCAAAGCGTGGCGCACGCCTATGCGGCGGCCTGCACGCCGGATTTTTACCTTTTCGATGGCGCGCTGAAACTGGCCTACTGCGGACAGTTTGACTCCTCCCGCCCGCGCAATGACCAGCCCATCACAGGCGCGGACCTGCGCGCCGCCGTGGCAGCCATGCTCGCGGGAGAGCCTCCGCTTTCCCGCCAACTGCCCAGCTCTGGATGCAACATCAAGTGGCGTCCCGGAAATGAGCCGGAGCATTTCACCAAGCGCGCCGCAACTTGATCCCGCGCCCGGCGTTCCAAGAGATTCATGGTCACCACCACGCTGCCCGACATTCTCCTCCAAGCCGCCGCAGACGCCGGCTGCCGTGACACCTCCCGCCTGCGCCACACCCTGGAGGACGCCTGCGACAAGCGCCAGCCGCTCATCGAAGCGCTGCTGGATGCGAATCTGGTGGATGAGGAGGCTTTTTTCGAGACACTCGCCGGCGCGCTCAAGATGCCCTTCGCTCGTGAGGATGAAGAGACTCAAGAAGGATTGCACGCGCGCTTCCCCGCGAAACTGGCCCTGCGCCACCGCATCTGCCCCGCACATGTGAGCAGCGTGGAGGCCACGCTTTTGACCTACAACCCCTTCGACCTCGGCGCGCGCCAGGCGGTGGGGCAGGAGCTGGGCAAGCGAGTACACTGGCAGATCGCCAGCCGACACCGCATTTTGGAATCGCTGCATCAGGGCTATGGCGTGGGGGCGGAGAATTTTGAGGAACTGCTGGAAGGCCGGGAAGGCATAGAGGACGACGATGACCTGAAGCAGGAGACCACCGTGCTCGACGAGGCGGACGAGGAAGCCACGGTGATGAACTTCGTGAATCAAATCTTCCGCGAGGGACTGAAGGAGCGAGCCACCGACATTCATGTCGAGCCCCTGGAGCGCGACCTGCGCATCCGCTACCGCATTGACGGCAAGCTCATCGAGGTGCCCGTGCCGCCGAACATGCGCCTGCTGCAAAACTCGCTCGTCTCCCGCTTGAAGATCATGGCGCATCTGGACATCGCCGAGCGCCGTCTGCCTCAGGACGGGCGCATCAACCTCGAACTCGACGGCGACCCCATTGACGTGCGCGTGGCCACCATTCCCAGCGTCAACGGCGAGTCTGTGGCGCTGCGCCTGCTGACCCGGAAAAAGTTCGACATGGCCCAGCTCGGCCTCGACGCGCAGACCGAGTCCATTTTCCGCCGCCTGCTCGCCCAACCCAACGGCATCATCCTCGTCACCGGCCCCACCGGCTCCGGCAAGAGCACCACGCTCTACACCCTGCTCAAGGAGCTGAACACCAAGGACCGCCGCATCGTCACCATCGAGGACCCGGTGGAGAACAAGCTCGACGGTGTCGTGCAAATCGCGGTGAAGCCGGAAATTGACCTCACTTTCGCCGCCGGACTGCGCTCCATCCTGCGCGGCGACCCGAATGTGATCATGGTCGGGGAAATGCGCGACCAGGAGACCGTGGAGATCGCCATTCGCGGCGCGCTGACCGGCCATCTTGTCTTTTCCACCCTGCACACGAACGATGCCGTGGGCGGCATCTCCCGCCTGCTCGACATGGGTATCGAGCCATTCATGATCTCCTCCTCCGTGCGCGCCTTCCAGGCCCAGCGCCTCGTGCGCACGCTCTGCCCATATTGCAAAAAGCCCGCCCACTATGAAGATGGACACCTCAAGTCCATGGGTTTCCCGATGGAGTGGAAAGGCCAGCTCTGGCAGGCGGGAGGATGCCGTTCCTGCCGCAACACCGGCTTCAGCGGCCGCCTTGCCATCATGGAGATATGCCAAATGACCGGCGCTCTTCAGGAAAAGATCAATGCCCGCGCCACCACCGCAGAACTGAAGGCCCAAGCCCTCCAGGACGGCATGATTCCCATGCGCCACTACGGCTTCCGCAAAGCCGCCGAAGGCATCACCACGCTGGAGGAGGTGATGACCGTCACCGCCGCCGGAGAGTAGCCTTGGCAAAGCCCGGCCCATCCAGTATCCTCGCCCCATGACACTCGCCGCCAATCCCCCCATCGAAATCCCGCTGGAGCGCAGAAATGGCAATTGCTTCAAGCGCTCACCGAAGACCTGGACGCCTCGCCTCAAATTGAAGAAGGCGTCCCGGCATGGCACCTCGACGTGCTGGCCGAGCGCGAAAAGCAGCTCGAAGCGGGGCGGGTCGAAGTCATGGAGCTGGATGATTTCGTCCAGGAAATGCGCCGCACCATGCCATGAGAGTCCGCCTGCTCAAACCCGCGCTGCATGACCTTCAACACTCCTACTGTTTCCATGAGCGTCAGGATCCCGGGCTTGGATCATACTTCCGCCAGTGCCTCGAAGAAGACCTTGTCGAACTCCGCGTCACCGCAAGCATCCACCGCCGCATTCACGACTTTCACCGTGTGAAATCAAAGGTCTTCCAATCCATCATCCATTACTGCGTGGCCGAAAATGAATCCCTCGTCTTTGCCATCCTTGACGGCCGCATCAATCCCGTGAAGCGCGACCGCATTCTGCGTTCCATATAAGCACATGCCCTCCTTCACCTACACCGCCCTCAACCCGTCCGGCCAGACCATCACCGGCAGTCTCGCCGTCGGTTCGCGAGCCGAGGCGTTTCGGAAACTGGAGGCGCAGGCATTAACGCCGGTCAAAGTCATGGAGGAGGCAAAAGCCGCCAAAGCAGGCGCGGCCAGCAGCGCCTCGCAGGCCGCGCCGAATGAACCGGTGAAGCTCAAGCGCGCTCAAATCATTCTCTTCACCGAGGAACTCGCCGACCTGCTCGATGGCGGCCTGCAAATTGACCAGGCCCTGCGCGTCATGAACGAGCGCCAGGAGGCCCCTGCCCTGCGCCAGGTCTCCGCCATTCTGCGCGAGCACATCCGCGAAGGCGCCACCGTGGCAAAGGCGCTGAAAAAAGCCTCGCCCAGCTTTGACGACCTGTATTGCAACCTCGTCGCCGCCGGCGAGGTCAGCGGCACCCTGGCACCCATCCTGCGCCGCCTGGCGCAAAATCTGGCCGTCATTGCAGAGCTACAGGCCAAGGTCACCCAGGCCATGATCTACCCCGCCTTCCTCATCGGCGCGTGCGCCGTGCTCATGATCGTCTTCATGACCGTCATGGTGCCCCAGATCACCGATCTGCTCGCCAAGAGCGGCCAGAAGCTGCCCTTCGCCACGCAGATGCTCATCAGCTTCAACAACTTCCTCGCCTCCTGGTGGTGGGTCATGCTCAGTGTCGTCGTCATTCTCGCTCTCTCCTTCAAAGCCTACATCGCCACACCCAAGGGACTCATGTGGTGGCACCAGACCAAGCTGCACACACCCCTTTTCGGTCCCGTCATCGCCACCCGCTTCTATGCCCAGTTCGCCCACTCGATGGGCAGCCTCGTCGGCAATGGTGTGCCCCTGCTCAACAGCATCCGCCTCGTCTCCAAAATCTCCGCCAACGTCTTCATCCAGTCCCTGCTCGCCAGGGTGAACAACCTCGTCTCCGAAGGCTCTTCCCTCTCCAACTCGCTCAAAAAAGTCGGCCACTTCCCCATGATGCTCGTGGACATGATCGCCGTCGGCGAGCAGACCGGCGAGATCGGCAAATCGCTCGAGAAAGCCGCCATCCGCTACGACAAGGAGCTGGACAAGCGCATCAAACGCATGACCGCGCTCATCTCGCCGATCATCATCGTGTTCATGGCCGTCATCGTCGGTGTCGTCGCCTACTCCATCATCTCCGCCGTCTTCCAATCCGTGAACGGCATCAAGAGCCGCGTCTGAAAAATGGCGCGCATCCACCCGCCAAATTCAAGGTTCAATTTTCCCTCCCCATCCTGTAGCATCCGAAAAAATCCCGAATCTCCCTCCACCGCCATGAACATCCGCACCTCCCCCACGAAACTCGAAATTCGAAATTCGAAATCCGCTTTTACCCTCATCGAGATCGTCATCGTGCTGACGATCATCTCCATCCTCGCCGCCGGCTCCATCTACATGCTGAAAGGCAACGTGGATGTCGCCAAAGAAACCCGCGTGGATGGCGACCTGCAAAACATCATGACCCAGCTTCAACTTTACGAAGCCCGCAACATGCGCCCGCCCACCACCGAGCAGGGCCTCAAGGCGCTCGTCGAAAAACCCACCACCGAGCCGCTGCCGGAAAAATGGACCGCCCTGCTTGAGGAGGTGCCTAAAGACCCCTGGGGCATGGAATACAAATATCGTTACCCCGCCCAAAAATCCAAAAAGGCCTACGATGTCTATTCCGTCGGCAAAGACGGCGTCGAAGGCACTGAGGATGACATCGGGAATTGGAAAGCCACTACCACTCCATGAAGACGCACCCTGAACAGCGAAGCTCGAACTTCGAATTTCGAATTTCGAATTTCGAATTTCAGGGAATTTGCATTCACGCCAGAGGCACCGCCCGCGCTTTCACCCTCGTCGAGATCGTCATCTCCCTGACGATCATCATCGTCATCGCCGCAGCCTCCATCCCCACCATCCGGGGCATCCGTGACGAGCAGATGGCGCGCGAGCCCATCATCGAGCTGACGCGCATGGCCAAAGAGGCGCGGCTGCGGGCGATGAAGGAAAAGCGGCCCTACCAGGTGGCCTTTTACTCCGGCGGCTTCATGGCCTCACGCTACTTCAATCCCTACCTCCAGCTTTCCGACCTCGACCTCCTGGCGCAGGAGCTTGAGTCAGGCGTCAGCCGCGTGAACCCGAACGAGGATCCGACCCTCGTGGACCTCGACTCCGGCGCCACCACCACGCCGAAGACCCAGCTCCCCCTGGCACCGGCCGGCCCGAAACTCGACAACGACTGGCAGGAGCGCTACGAGTTGCCGCCCGGCTCGCAATACACCCTCAAATTCTGGCACGACTTGGAGGAGACACCTGTCGAGGGCGAGATCGTCAAGCTCTGGGTCTTCCAGCCCACCGGCATCTGCCAGCCCTTGCAACTGCGCCTGGAAAACTCCAGCGCCAGTTTCAGCATCGAATACGGCGCGCTCACCGCCGACATCATCCGGGAGGTGATTGACCTGCGATGAAGACGGCCCACGTTGGAGTTCAAGCTTTAGCTTGCCCGGGAGTTGACCACGCAACGGAGTCCACTCCCGTGTCGCCTAAAGGCTTCACTCCAGCGGGCTTCACTCCAACTGTTGGAGTTCAAGCTTTAGCTTGTTCTGAGCTACCCTCGCAGCGGAGCGCACTCCCGTTTCGCCTCAAGGCTTCACTCCAACCTTCACTCAAACGCGGCTACATCCTGCTCGAGCTCGTCATCGCCCTGAGCATGTTCGCCATCGGCGTGCTGGGCTTGGCGCGCGCGCTGAACACCTCCATGGAAGTGGCGAACATCCTCAACAAAGACCAGCGCGTGCGCATCGGCATGAGATCCTTTCTGGAGGAGGTGCGGCGCAAACCGCTGGCCGAGATGAGCACCACCTTCACCGATGCCGCCAGCGGCGTCACCTACACAAGCACCGCCGAGCGCATCGTGCTCAACACCACCCGCAGCGGCACCCTGAGCGACATGTACAACCTCAAAATCACCGCCGCCTACAGTGTGGGCGACGAACAACGGGAGGAAACCGTCTCCGTCTATGTTTACAAACCCGCTCAACGGTGAGAGTCACGAAGTTCGAAATTCGAAATTCGAGATTCGAAGTTCCCATTCATTAGTGTCCATCAGTGTTCCATTAGTGGTTCCAAAAACGCATCTCCAATCAGCCCCAGGCAGCACCAGTCAGTGGTTCAAAACCGCCAGTGCCTTCTCTCTGATGGAGGTCGTCATCGCCCTGACGATCCTCGGAATGATCACCGGCACGCTTTTCGCCATCATCCAGGGCAGCGTGCGCGCGGCGGCGCAGATCGAGCAAATCCAGCGCGAGAAAGACGGCATCAACCGCTTCCTGGAACTCTGCCGCAAGACCTTCACCACCCTGCCCAGCACCGCCACGCTCACCCTCAGCGCCATCGGTGGCAACCTCGACCAAGGACAGGAACTCACCATCAGCGGCGCGCCGAACTGCTTCGGCTTCGGCGCGCGCCCCATCTCTTACAGTGACACCATCCTCGGTCTGCGACCAGACCCCAACGGAGCCGTGGACAGCAACGAGGCGCCGCTGAACTACCTCTGCCTGTCCCGCGAGGATTTGATCTCACAGGCCGACAACCGCGACATGGCCGTGCGCCAGGAGATCACCGGCCTGGCCGCGCCGGATGACCAGGGCCGCTACTGGATGCCGCTTTTGCCGGATGTCGTGGCTTTGAAATGGCGCTTCTATAAGGAAGCGGACGACACCTGGCTGGAGGAATGGTCGGACTCGAACTGGCCGGATCTCATCGAAGTCCAGCTCCTCATGCGCGACCGCCAGACCGCGCTGCGCATGGTCTATAGCGTGCCGGTCATCCAGCTCGTCGCCGGCACAGGCACTTCGTCCACCCCATCCTCCAGCACGGGTGGCACAGGCGCGGCAGCAGGGGGAGGTGGCGGTCCAGGCGGCGGTCGTGGAGGGCCGGGCGGAGGTGGTGATGGTGGCGGTCGCGGAGACGGGGGCGGCCCAGGCGGCGGTCGCGGACCCGGAGGCGGAGGTGGTCCACCTGGCGGCCCTGGTGGTGGCGGCCCGCCGGGAGGAGGTCGAGGGCCGGGAGGCGGCGGCCCCGGTGCCGGGCCTGGAATTGGCCCATCAGGCGGCTCTTCTCCGAGTGGAGTGAGAATCCAGTCAGCTCCTTAAACTCATGCTAAATTTCGTTCACAACCCGCAATCACCCCGCTCCTCGGCAAGCGCGCCTGCGGCACCTGGCAAGCGCTTTCACCAGAATGCGGGCGCTTTCGAATTTCGAATTTCGAATCCCCCTCCTTCTCGCCAAGGCTCCGCCCTCATGCTCATGGTTTGGGCACTGCTGCTGATGTCTGTCACCGTCATGGGCGTGGTGGAGTACATCCGCTACAGCGCCGAGGAGGCAAAGCTGGGCGCGGCGGAGTTTTACGCGCTTCATTTGGCGGAGAGCGGGCTGGCCGTGGGGCTGCACCCCGAGGCGCGCAGAGGCGACGTTGTTTTGAAGCAAAAAATCGGCGCCGACAGCGGCTTCGATGTCGTCATCAACTACGAAGGCGCGCGCATTCCCATCAACTACATCACCGACGACCGTCTGCGCGAGGCCGTCTATCAGCTCCTCATCCGCTGGGGCTTGAACAGCGACGAGGCCGGAGTCGCCAGCGAGTCCCTCGCCGACTGGGTGGACCGCGATGACGATGTGCGCGCCAACGGCGCCGAGTCCGCCTTTTACCAGCAGCAGGGCATCAACGACATGCCGCGCCAGGCCGGCTTCATTGATGTGGATGAAATGCTGCTCGTGCGCGGAATGGGAGTGGTGGACCGTCTCAAGCCGGACTGGCGGGAATTTTTCAGCGTGTATGGAGACGGCACCATAGACTTGAGAACCGCCTTCAAAGACACGCTCATCGCTGTCACAGGAGCCTCCGAATCCGATGTCACCAACTATATCTCCCGCCGTGACGGTGCGGACGGCATCCCCGGCACCGAGGACGACCAGCGCATCTCCGACAGCGAGGCCTACCGCCTGCTCGGGCTCTCCGGAGACCGAGGCCGCGCGCTCAGTTCCATCCTAACAAGCGAGGACTCTGTGCGCCGGATCACCAGCACGGGATATGTCGGGGAAAAGCGCGCGCAAATCATCGTCGTCGCCCGCAGAGGCGAGGACCGCTCCCTCACTTATCTGGCCCGCATCGAGGAATGATTTCCTTTGCCCGCAACTTCGCCAAACGGCAAGCGTTCCACCCCAACTTCATGTCCATCTCCGCCTCGATCCTGCTGCTCCCCGCCCCCGACACGACCTGGCGTGTGTGGAAACCCCGCGCCAGCAGCGCGGACGCCTCCGTCGAGGCTCCCTCCGAGGCCGCCGGCAAAGGCAAAGCCTTCGTCATCGGCCTGCCCGCCACCGCCTGCCGCACCATCGGGCTTGTGCTGCCCAATGCGGACCACGAGGTACTGGAGCAGATCATCATCACCCAGCTCGAAAGACGCGGACTCAAACTCCACGCGGTGACGCCGCGCAACTTCCGCTGGCATCTGCTCACCCAGACCGCATCCACCGCAACCGTCAGTGTGGATGTGCTGGCAGATCCCTTCCCTGAAAGTCTCGCGCTGACCGACGCCACCGATTACACCGCCGCATTACGCATGGTGAACCTGCCCGCCGGGCAAATCATCGTCACCGAGGAGCACGGCTCGCTCGTGCTCGCGGCGGGATTTCAGGGCAAGCTCTACCACAGCCATCTCTTTGCCCCGGCCTCCGCTGCCGCTGAGGAGATCGCCCAGGAGATCGTGCTAGCCCGGCTCGCCCTGGAGCAGGATCTCGGCGCGGGCAGTTTCAGCGGCATCACCCTCGCCGGAGCATCCTGGGATGCCAATGCCACCCGCCCTCTGCAGGAACTCACCGGACTGCCCGTGCGCATCGTCGCCCAGCTTCCGCCGAACTCCGATCTCGACACCAGCCACTGGACACGCCTTCTGCCCGCCAGCGTCCATGCCGCGCAGAGCGCCCGCGCCAGAGCCGCCAAGTTGCTCCGCTTCGGCGTGTTCGCCGGCATGATGGTCGTGGCCCTCGGCTTCTTCGCCTTCGCCTACCTGCGCCACCTGGACGGCACCGCCGCAGCCCTGGAAAAAGACGTGGCCGCCACTTCGGAAGCGGCAGGCAAGGTCAAAGCCACCGCCACGCATTGGAAGGCCCTTTCCCCCGCCATCGAGCCGCGCCGCTACCCCCTCGTGCTGCTCGCCGAGATCACCAAGCTCATGCCACCCAGCGGCATCGTCATCCGCGACTGCGACATCCGCACCACCGAGATAGACATCCGCGGCGAGGCGCGCGACGCGCAGTTGGCATTCCAATTCGTCGAAGACCTCCAAAAGCACCCCGTGCTCGGCCTTTACACCTGGTCCAAGCCTCAACCCACCGTGCGCGAAAAGACCGCCCAATTCCGCGCCCAGGGCAAAATGCAGTGAGCGGCCCGCCGGTCTCCAATTCCAAATTCCGTCAATCCATGCAGCAAAAACTCACCGCGCGCGAAAAAAACCTCCTTCTGCTTTGCGTGGGAGTGCTGGTATTCATGGCGCTGGCCATCACCGCCAACGGCTTCATGCAGAAGCGCTCCGCCTTGCTGCAAAAAATCGCGGCGCTCGAAGTCCAAAAGCGTGAAAACGACACCTGGATGGCCGACCGCGCCTTCTGGGAAAAGCGCAGATCATGGCTGGAGGAAAAAATGCCCTCCACCGACAGCCTTGGCCGCGCCCAGGGCCAGCTCCTGGAGCAGTTGCAGAACGAGGCCCTCGATCTCGGCATCGCCATCCAGCAGCAGACCCTGCCCGAAGCCGTCACCACCCCCGACTACAGGGAAGTCACTGTGAACCTGCGCGTGCGCGGCGACCAGACCGCCGTGCTTGGCTGGCTGGCCACCATGCAATCCCCGGAGAAATTTCAAGCGATCAAGCAACTGGACATGGAACTCGACTCCCGTGCCCGTGAGACAACCCCGCAGACCCTCTGCAACCTCACCCTCGCTCGCTGGTTCAAACCCGAAACCGGCCTTTAAACCCTGATCTCCTCCACGCCATGAAAAACCGCCTTTTTATTTCCCTCGCCTCGCTGCCCATTCTCGTCGCCGCTCAGAATGCCGACCCGGACCTGCCGCAAGCATTTGATCCCAAAAGCGTCGCCCCCGTTCTGGAGAGTTCCCCTTTCTCCCGCATGGTGAACCTCTCTGACAATCTGGTGCTGACGGGGATCGCCTATGTGGACGGCAAACCGGTGGCCACCATTTTTAACAAAGAGACCAAACAGTCCAGCGTGGTCGGCAGCGAGCCGAATTTTCAGGGCTGGATACTTCAGGAGGCCCTGCCCGCGCCGGATGTTAAGCTCAGCCAGGCCAAAATCAGCATCGGTGGAGAAGTCGTCAGCGTTCGGTATGCCACTGTCAGCGCCGAGGAAATGCGCGGCGAGCGCCGCCGGGATGGCGAGCGCGGCGGCCCGCCCCCTCCCGGAGGTGAGGGTGACCGCTTCCGCGGCCCCAGCCGCGGACCCAGCGAGGAGGACAGACGCCGATACGAGGCTCTCTCCGAGAAGGGAAAGGAAAAGCTTCGGGACATGATGCGCTCCAAGTTCAGCGATGAAAAATTCCGCAACGCCCCCGAAGAAGAGCGCCGCAACATCATCCGCAGAGAAGTCGAGCGGATCGAAAAAGAGGACCAAGGCGGACGCTGAGAGTTTTCCCGCCTCTCCGCTGCAACCACTCTTCCCGACCATTTTCCAGCCTCATGCATTCTCATAAACTCCGCCATTGTCTTTCCGCCAGTCTAGCCCTCGTATGCGCGCAGCTCACCGCCCAGGACAACCCAACCAGCGCTCCGGCCGCAGCCTCTCAAGCACCTGCGGCTTCACCGGTTCCTCAGGTGCCTGCTGACCCGGCTGCCCAGCAAGCCCCGCCGGCGGGAGATCAACCCAGTGGCCCGCCAACAGGAGCCCCTCCTGGAGGTTTCGGTCCCGGCGGCTTCCGTGGCAGACGCGGCGAGGGCGGCTTCGGAGGCGCTCCTGGGGGCGGCGGAGCAGGCGGCGGCATCGCCAGCACCCTGAGCGAGACCATCCGCATGGATGGCGACCAGATCGTGCTGCAATTCCCCAACAACCCCGTCGCCGACATGCTCAGCATCTACGAGTTGCTGACCAACATCACCCTCATCAAGGACACCACCATTTTTGAAGGTCCCCAGGTCAGCCTGGCCACCCCGAAGCCCGTCTCCAAAGAGGAGGCCGTCAAACTGATCGAGGCCACGCTGTTCACCAACGGCTACGCCATTGTCATGGAGCCTGATGGCAGGAGCGCCCGCATCCTGCCGGCGCGCACCCAGAGCGCCAACAGCGTGCAGTTCTCCCAGGGCGTGAATTTTTACACCTCGCCACTCGACCTGCCCGAAGGGGAAACACTCGTGAGTTATTTCATGCGCCTGAATCATCTCGACCCCGAAGAGGCGGCGCGCATGCTGTCAGGCCACGTTGGACTCGGCATTTACGGGCGCATCACCCCCGTGACCACACCGCCGGGCCTTCTCATCACTGAAAACAGCTCCATTGTCTGGCAGCTTATCAACATCAAGGAGGCCATAGACATCGCCGACACAGGCTCGGCCTTGCTCACCAAGTTTATCCCCGTCGAGTACGCCGACGCTGCCACAGTGGCCCAGATCATCCAAGCCACACTCGATGCCCAACTCCAGGAGGAGGAGACCCGCGGCACGAACACTTTCCGCGGCAGCCCGGTTCAGGACAATCGAAGCAATCAGGGCGGAGGTGACCAGCGTTCCTCCAGTCCGCAACCCTCCTCGCAGAATTTCCCCGGTTCCAGCAATCGTTCCTCCTCACAGGACAATTCCCGTTCCACCGCTCCGAAACCCAAAGCCCAGGTTGTTGCCGATACCCGCCTGAACCAGATCCTCGTGGTCTCCTCCCCCGACGACTACACCTACATCGCCAGCATGATCGCCGAGTTCGACAAGGTGCTCCCTGTTGACGAGCCTTATGAGCGCAAACTCAAATACGCCTCCGCTGTGGACGTGCTCAGCGCCATCGCCGACCTCCTCCAGGACACCGGCGGCGGAGCCACGCAGCTCCCTGGAGGCGGCACACTCCAGCAGCAGCGGAATCAAGTGCTGACTTCCACCAGCAGCCAGCTCCTCACAGGCCGCACCACCACCGGCACCAGGGGCGGCCAGCTTCTCGCCACCGGCGGCGCCGACGACACCGCAACCGGCGGCACCGGCACCGTCAGCCGCGCCGACCTCATCCAGGGCCCCACCGAGGACAACGCCCCCATCTCCGTGCTCATCGGCAAAACCCGCGTCGTCGCCGATCCCATGTCAAACTCCATCCTCGTCATGGGCCGCAAGGATGCCGTGGACAAGGTCAACGGCCTGCTCGACAAGCTCGACCGGAAACCCGCCCAGGTCTATCTCTCCACCGTCATCGGCCAGCTCACTCTTGGAGACGGTTTTGAGTTCGGCGTGGACTACCTCTCAGCCCTCACCAGCAAAGAAGGCACCAACTTCTCCGGCAGCAGCTTCGTCAGCCGCCAGGACGTGCTTTCCGGCAACGCCGTCACAAGAGCCGTCAGAGACTTGCGCGACAACGTCATCACCACCCCCTTCGGCCCCGCCGCCGGAATGAACCTCTACGGCGCCATTGGCGACAGCCTGGAGGTGTTCGTCACCGCCCTGGAGACCACCAACCGCTTCCGCGTTCTTTCCCGTCCGAGCGTCTTCGCGCTCAACAACAAAAAAGCCACCATCACCTCAGGCCAGCTCATCCCCGTGCCCGCGCAGACCATTTCCGTGCCCGGCAACAACAACAACGTCAACGGCTCCGTCACCACCACCGTCGAATACCGCGATGTCGTCCTCAAGCTGGAAGTCGTCCCCCTCATCAACTCCGACGGCGAGGTCCAGCTCACCATCGCCCAGGTCAACGACACCGTCATCGGCACCCAGCGCGTCGAGCCCAACGACATCCCCATCATCGGCACCGAGCAAATCATCACCTCCGTCACCGTCCCCGACCGCAACACCATCGTCCTAGGCGGTCTCATCTCCGAGCAGGAAAAGCGCGACACCCAGGGCATGCCGTTCCTCAGCCGCATCCCGGGCGTGGGCAACCTTTTCAAGGACAACAAAGACAGCACCAACCGCAGCGAGCTCATCATCTTCATCCAGCCCCAGGTCATCAACGACAACAACGCCCTCCGTTTCGCTTCAATGCGTGAAGACGTGCGCACCAAAGTGGGCGCTGACGCGGCGGAAAAATTCCCCCAGCAGCCCGTCATCCCGACCCCCACCTCCACTGCCAGCGACACTCCTCAGAAAAAAGGCATCTTCTCCCGCATCTTCAGCAGCAAGCGCGCGAGCACCCCCCTGCCCGGCAGGCAACGCCAGTGACCGCGCCCTGGCGCTGAAACCAAAGACGCGCCCGCTTGATCTCAAGGGATCTGACATCCCTGCGCCGCCTCCCAAAGCGCATACCAATCCTCGCGCTCCAGCTCGATGCCCGCCGCCCTCGCGGTCGTCGCGAGGCGCTCCAGCTTGTTCGTGCCAATGATGGGCAGCGGCTTTGACGGGTGCGCCATCACCCAGGCATAAGCCAGTTGATCCACCGTGGCATGGCCATATTTGGCCGAGAGTTCCGCACACCTGGCGTGAATGCGCGCCGCAGCCGGATCCGCCTTGTCCATCAGCCGGCCCTGGCCCAGCGGCGACCACGCCATGGGACGCACATTCAAGCGCTGGCATTGATCCGCCGTGCCGTCATAAATGGGCGCCATGTGCAGCAGGCTGAACTCGATCTGGTTTGTCACCAGGGGCCGCTCCATGCGCGAGTTCAGGAGTTCGAACTGGTGCGTGTTGTAGTTCGACACCCCGGCATGAAGGATTTTCCCCTCCCGCAACAGCCGGTTCAGCCCTTCGGCGGTTTCGTCGGCGGATGTGAGCCAGTCGGGACGGTGAACGAGGAAAAGGTCAATACGGTCGATGCCAAGCAGGCGCAGGGATTTCTCAGCGCTTTTGACGAGGCGCTCCGCTGTGGCGTTGTAGTACGCGGTCTTGCGCTGCGGATGAAATTCGCACGGCACATAGATGCCGGCCTTGGTGACGATCTCAAATTTGTCGCGCAGAGAGGGATCGGCTTGCAATGCCTGCCCGATGAATTCCTCGACTTTGTAGAGTCCGTAGATTTCGGCGGTGTCGAGAGTGGTGATGCCAAGATCAAGGCAGGCGCGCAAGCGCCGGAGGAGGTCCTCCCGGTTCGCCGTGGCCGGGTCGTCGAGGATGCGCCATGTGCCGTAGATAAGGCGGGAAAATTCAGGGCCGTTCGGAGAAAGCTTGAGTCGCGGTGTCATGATCGGGTGGAAAAATCAGGCGGCCATGCAAGGCGGGAAAAGCGGCGCGGCAACCCGCAAAAAAACCCGCCTGCGGAACTGCGGGCGGGTTGTTTCGAAAAGTTGTCCGGCGGATCAGGCCTTCTTCGCGAGCGAGCCGATCTTTTGGGCAAGGCGGCTTTTCAGTCTGGATGAGGTGTTTTTGTGCAGCACGTTGGTCTTGGCGGCCTTGTCGGCGGCGGAGGCGAATTCACCCAGGCTTGCATTGGCTGCCGCCGTGTCTCCAGACTCGATCGCTGCGAGCACTTTTTTGCGCAGGGTGCGGACGCGGCTTTTCACGGCCTGATTGTGTGCCGTGCGCTTGACGGTTTTGCGGATGTCTTTTTCGCTGGAGCGGATGTTTGCCATGGTGATACGAAAGGGGCGCTGTGTATAAGTCAGCGCATCAGGGCTGTCAAACTGGAATCTTCCGCCCATGGAAGGGGCCGAACGCAAGCCTCGAATGCAACTGCCTGGGTATTTTAAGCTGGAGCGGGAACGCTGTCTTGCCCGGTCCGCAGATGCTGGCATGGTCCGTCATGCCGGACATCGTGCTCGCCACGCTCAACGCCAAGTACATCCACTCATCCTTCGGCCTGCGCTGTCTGATGGCGAATCTTGGCGGGCTGCGAGAGCGGGCGGTGCTGCGCGAGTTTGTCATTCAACAGCAGCCGCTGGAGATTGTGGAGGCGGTGCTGGCGGAAGATCCAAAGATTGTTGGATTCGGAGTCTATATTTGGAATGTGACGCAGACGACCACTGTGGTGGCTTTGCTCAAACGCCTGCGGCCGGACTTGGTGGTGATCGTCGGAGGGCCGGAGGTCTCGCACGAGACGGAAAGCCAGGAGATCACGGCGCTGGCGAATCATGTGATTACAGGAGAGGCGGATATTAAGTTCGCCGAAGTTTGCCGGGCGCTGCTGGACGGGACGGACGCGGAGGCGCTGCCGCGCGTCATGCCTGCGGAGCTGCCTCCGCTCGCGGCATTGGCCTCGCCCTACGACCTCTACACAGACGAGGATCTGACCCACCGTGTCATTTATGTGGAAGCATCACGAGGGTGCCCGTTCACTTGCGAATTCTGCCTCTCGTCCCTGGACATCCCCGTGCGCGCCTTTCCACTGGAGTCCTTTCTTTTCTCCATGCAGGGACTCCTGGATCGGGGGGCCGCGCAGTTTAAATTTGTGGATCGCACCTTCAACCTGCATCTGCCCGCGAGCACGGCGATCCTGCGCTTCTTTCTGGAGCGCTGGAGGGAGGGACTTTTCCTGCATTTCGAGATGGTGCCGGACAGGCTGCCAGTGCAGCTTCGCGAATTGATAAGCCGGTTTCCCAAAGGCGCGGTGCAGTTCGAGGTGGGCATCCAGACCTTTGATGAGACCGTGTCAAAAAACATCAGCCGCAGGCAGAACCTGGAGCGGCTGGAGGACAATTTCCGTTTTTTGCGGCAGGAGACGGGCGTCCACATTCATGCCGACCTCATCGCGGGTCTGCCAGGAGAGAGCGTGGAGAGTTTTGGCCTGGGATTCGACCGCCTGGTGCGGCTGGAGCCGCAGGAAATCCAGGCCGGCATCCTCAAGCGCCTGCGCGGCACGCCGATCACGCGGCACGACGCTGAATACCGCATGGTTTACTCGCCGCATCCGCCCTATGAAATTCTGTCCACGCGCGACATTTCGTTCGAGGAAATGCAGACGATGCGCCGCTTCGCCCGCTATTGGGACTTGGTGGCGAACAGCGGACAGTTCACCGGCACTTTGCAGCTTCTTTGGCGCGGCGCGGCATCCCCTTTTCAAAGGTTCATGCGATTCAGCGGCTGGCTTCATGCAAGGCTCGGCCGCACTCATCAGATCGCCCTGCATGTGCTGGCTCGGGAATTGCACGAGTTTCTGACTGGTGAACTCGGCGTGGATCGCGACCTGGCCGCCGAGGCGCTGGAGACAGACTGGAGCCGCGCGCCGGGACGCGGCGCGCTCAATCTGCGCGGCGGCTCCATGACGGAAATCAAACCCGCCTCCGGCAGGATCGCCCGCAGGCAGTCCAGGCACATGCGGGAATGAAGTCCAGGCTTCCCGCGCCAGAGGCGCCGTACATCGCCGAACCACTGGCACACGCGGACCAACCCGTGCATGATGAGCGCGTGCCAATTTATCTACACGAGCTGGGTTTCGACGAACTGCGCGCGCGGCTCGCTGCCGACGGGCTGCGCCCTGCCCATGCTGCCACGCTTTGGAACGCCCTCCAATACCGCGCGCAGACCGATCTGCTGGCACGGGAGGACTTCCCTCCCCCTCTGCGGCGCTGGCTGGAGTGGCGGCTCGGCGTCGAATGCCTGCTCGACATGCCGGAGGTTTCCAGCCACACACCCAGTTCAGACGGCCTGACGGACAAGTTCCTGCTGCGCCTTCAGGACGGCCAGGAAATCGAGACCGTCGTCATGGGCTACGAGGGACGGCACACCGCTTGTGTGAGCACTCAGGCGGGCTGCGCCATGGGTTGTGTTTTTTGCGCGACAGGCCAGATGGGTTTCGCGCGTCATTTGCGCCCCGGTGAGATTGTCGCCCAGGTGCTGCATGCGCGGCGGGTGCTTCAGGGCGCGGGCAGGCGGCTGCGCAATCTTGTGCTCATGGGCATGGGCGAACCCCTGCACAACTATGACAATGTCATGAAGGCGCTGCAAATTCTCAGCGACACCCGGGGCTGCAACATCGGCCCCAGCAAAATGAGCATCAGCACCGTCGGTGTCGTGCCTGGAATCCTGCGCCTGGCGGAGGAGGATCGGCCCTACAATCTGGCCGTGAGCCTGCACGGCAGCACCGAGGAGGAGCGCGCCGCCCTCATCCCGGCCAATCAGCGATGGCCGCTGCATGAGCTGGTCCAATCCTGCCGCACCTATGGCGAGAAGACCGGGAGAAAAATCTTCTTCGCCTGGACGCTCATTGCCGGAGTCAATGACAGCCCCGCTCACGCGCGTCGCGTGGCCGCGCTTTTGCAGGGTTTGCGCGCGCATGTGAATCTGATACCGCTCAATGAAACTGCCGGCTACGCGGGGCGTGAATGCGCGGAGTCCTCCGCCTCTGTCTTTCACGGGATCATTCAGGATGCCGGCATCCCCTGCACCATCCGCCAAAAACGCGGCATAGACGTGGCCGCAGGCTGCGGGCAGCTCAAAGCGGCAAGGCGCAAACGCGAGCGTGCCGCTCCACAAGCCGCCTGACTGGCAGCTCGCAAAACATGGGCCTTTTTCGCGCGCTTGCCCTTTCCTCCGGCTCCGAATGGCGTGAGTTCACTCAAAGATGACCTGGGCAATCGCCAGTTCGCGGGTGTGGCTGAGGGAAAGATGAGCGGTGCGAACGCCGAGGGCGTTGGCACGGGCTAAAGCGGCTCCATGCAGCAGCAAGCCCGGCCTGCCATTTGCGGCGCGGGTGACCTCGAAGTCTTTCCAGTCCACCCCCTCGGCCCAGACGCCGGTGCCCAGGGCCTTGGCGGCGGCCTCCTTGGCGGCGAAGCGCGCGGCGAAGTGCATGGCGGGATCGGCGCATGACTCGCAATAGGCGCGCTCGCCATCGGTGAAGGTGCGCCCGACGAAGCGCTCCGCGTGCTTTTCCAAAATGGACCGGATGCGCGGCACTTCGACGAGGTCAATGCCCGCGCCTTTGATCGAGACGCATGAGTCTTCGAGTTTCACAAAGCGTAGGTTTCCATCACGGAACGGAATTCCGCCACGGCCTGCCTCAGGCCTGTGAAGACCGCGCGGCAGACGAGGCTGTGGCCGATGTTCAACTCATGAAGATGGGGCACGGTGAAAAGCTCCGGCAGGTTGCGCGTGGTGAGTCCGTGGCCCGCGTTGACCCGCAGCCCGAGGCTGTGCGCAAGCAGCGCGGCGGCTCGCAAACGATCCGTCTCAGCCGCGCGCGCCTCACCCGTTTCATTGGCGAAGGTGCCGGTGTGCAGTTCGACCATGCTGGCGCCGCTCTCCGCCGAGGCGCGCACCTGCTCCTCGTCAGGATCAATGAACATGCTGACGCGGGTGCCGTTGTTCTCAAGCTGGCGCACCGTACCGCGCAGGGCTTCCATCTGCCCGGCCACGTCAAGTCCGCCCTCGGTGGTGACCTCCTCGCGGTTCTCCGGCACCATGCACACAAAGTCAGGCTTCACGCGCAGGGCGATTTCGAGGATTTCCGCCGTGTTGCCCATTTCCAGGTTCAGCTTGGTGCCGATCTTTTCACGCAGAAGAAAGACATCCGCGTCCTGAATGTGACGGCGGTCGGCGCGCAAATGGATTGTGATCGAATCCGCCCCGGCGGCCTCGCATTCCAGCGCCGCATCCAGGATGCATGGCTCGACGTTGTGCGCGTCCGGCATGGTCCGGTAGCGCGCCTGTCGCAGCGTGGCGACGTGGTCAATATTGACACCGAGATGGAGCGGCATGGCGGTTAATGCAGGAAATGACGGTGGCCGGTGAAGATCATGGCCATTTTACGCTCGTCGGCGGCGGCGATGACCTCCTCGTCGCGCACGCTGCCGCCGGGCTGGATGGCGGCGGTGGCCCCGGCTTCGGCGCAGGCAATGAGGCCGTCGGCGAAGGGGAACATAGCGTCGCTGGCGACGACGCTGCCCTCCAGGCTGAGACCGGCTTCTTTGGCCTTCCAAATGGCGATGCGGCAGGAGTCCACGCGGCTCATCTGCCCAGCGCCGACGCCGAGAGTGCGGTCATGACTGGCGAAGACGATGGCATTGGACTTCACATGCTTGACAACGCGCCAAGCGAATCGCATGGCCTCGATCTCCTCGCGGGTGGGCGGGCGCTGTGTTTTGACTTTGTTTTCCAAATCCTCAAGGCCAAGCGCGCGCGGATCACTGTCCATGACCATCACACCCCCCGGCGCGTTGCGGATGACAGGCTCGCGCAAGGCCTCGACCACGGAGGGGTGCATCTGAATGAGGCGGAGGTTTTTCTTTTTCTGGAGATGGGCGCGGGCGTCGGCGTCGAAATCGGGGGCTATGATGACATCGGTGAAGATTTCGGAAATGATGCGCGCCAGGGAGAGCGGCATGGAGCGGTTGATGACGATGACACCGCCGAAGGGCGCCTGCTTGTCGGTTTCGAAGGCCTTGGTCCATGCCTCGCGCAGGTCCTCCTCGGCGGAGCCGACACCGCAGGGATTGGTGTGCTTGAGGATGGCGAGGGTGGGGCGGCGGAACTCGTGGATCAAGGCAGCGGCGCCCTGGATGTCGAGCACGTTGGTGTAGCTGAGATCCTTGCCGTGGAGCTTGGTGAAGTAGTCGCCGAAGTTGCCGTAAAGCGCGGCGGCTTGGTGGGGGTTGTCACCATAGCGAAGCTCACTGTAGAGCGGCAGGCTCAAGGAGAAGGTTTTTTGCGTGGTCTGCTCCTTGTTCAGATAGGCCGCGATGGCGGCATCATAGGCGGCGGTGCGCTGGAAAACCTTGCATGCGAGCCGCTCGCGTGTGGCCATTTTGGTCCCGCCCTCGTTTTCCTTCATCTCGCCGAGCACGCCCGCGTAATCAGAGGGATCACAGACGACGGTGACCCAGCGGTGGTTCTTGGCCGCGCTGCGCAGCATGGAGGGGCCGCCGATGTCTATGTTTTCGATGGCTTCCTCAAGACTGACATCGGGCCTGGCCACCGTCTGCTCGAAGGGGTAAAGATTGACGACCACGAGATCAATGACCGGGATGCTGTGTTTGGCGGCGTTGCGCTTGTCCTCGTCGTTGTCGCGGCGTTGGAGGAGTCCGCCGTGGACTTTGGGGTGCAGGGTCTTGACGCGGCCTTCGAACATCTCCGGGAAGCCGGTGTATTCAGAGACGTCCACCACCCTCAGTCCGGCGTCCTTGAGGTGTTTGGCGGTGCCACCCGTGGATAGCAGTTCGACGCCGAGCGCGGCGAGGCCTTTGGCAAAGTCGAGCAGGCCGGATTTGTCTGAGACGGAGAGAAGAGCGCGGGCGATGGGCATGGGCGGGGTTGCAGTGACTGGATGTTGTTGTTGTTGATGGCGGCTGGTCCTGGTTTTTCGAATTTCGATACTTGTGCGTCTCACTCCACGCTGACGGTGAAACGGCGGGTGGGTTGTTTGGCAAGTTCGAGGACGACGAGAGCGTCCACTGCGTCAGAGGGTTTGCGGGTGGGTGAGAGATCGAAAACCGCGCCGCCATCCTCGCCGTTGAGGCGGAGACGGAGGTTGATGCCGAGCTGGCTGTTGCCGTTTTCCAGCGCCCACTCGTGAAGATACAAATAAGTGCGCGGCACCGTCAGGCGAATCTGACGCCTGCTTTCCTGGAGGGTGAGGAGCTCCGCCTTGAATTCGGCGGGATCAAAACCAGCCGCGTATCCGGTGCCAAAAGCCCAGGCTGGCACATGGTCCACTTTTCCAGGGCCGTCCACAGCCGGTCCGCTGACGCGCAAGGCTGCGGCAGCCCCGGATTCGAGCCTCTTGCCATAGCTGCGCGCGTCCAGTCGCAGCAGCAATTCCCAGGCGGGTCCGGCGGGAGAGTCGGTGAGCAAGCCTGAGTCGGCGAGATCGAGCATGAGCGTCAGCGTGGATGCATCGGCATGAGCGGTGAGGGCGGCTTTGCCATCCAGCGCAGGGTCGGATGCGGCAAGCGGGCGAGCGGTGCCGAGACCGAGGTTGGGCGTGAGGCGGAGGGAGCGCGTGGATTCATGTTTGAAGTCGCCCTCCAGCCTCAAAGAGAGCGGCAAGGCGCGGCCTGATGCGTCACTCGGAAGTTCGAAACGTATATCCAGAGTCTGGCTGGCACCGGCGGGCACGTCATACTGCCCCTTCAGAGTCGCTCCGTTAAACCCGGCCTGCCATGAGCCTTTAAGCGGTCGTTTGCCATGGTTCACCAGGACGCACGCGGGCGAAATGGCGCTTTCCTGATTGAAAAAAGTCTCCATTTCCCAGACCACCGCGGCTGGCTGCAGACGGCAGCGCAGTCCGGCAATCTCCAAACTTCCGCCTCCGCTCAGCAGCACGGGCAGACGCACCAGCGGCTCATCAACAGCGGCAGGCTGCGCGCGCGCGAAAGTAGCCTCCAACTCCGTGCTTTCCCCGGGCTTGATCCGCACGGCTGGCACCGCCTCCACCGGACGCCATCCACCCGCGATCAAAGGCAGCGCGATGAGATCGAGCGGCTCTTTCGTGGTGTTTTCGAGCATCCAGGACACCCGCAGTCCCCTGCCCTGGGCATCCAGTTCAGCCTCGCATTTGCCCATGCTCCAGGGCACTGCGGGCGGACCATCAAGGAGTTGATCCGCCAAAGCCGCTCCAAGACGCCCGTGCAGTGATGCGCGGGGGATGAAACCCGCCCCGCTGTCATGAAAAAAGCCGCGATAGACCCGCTCCACTTCCGCAAACCAATGCGCCACATCCTGACCGGCCTCCAGCGGCGGAGCATCCATGATCCCGCGCAGGCCGCCAAGATCCACAAAAGGCAGCCCATGCTCCACGGCGATCTCCGCCAGCGCGTCAGCGGCAGGCCGCGCCAAGCCCAGGACATGCTCGGAGGCGGCGCTCATCGGCGGCCATGATGAGGCGAGAATGACCTCCGCCCCCATCTCCCGCGCGGCACTGACGGCCTCCCTCACGGCTCTGGAGAAAACGACCGGAGCCATGCCCGCCTCCGCCTGGCCGAGACAGAGCAGCACCAGATTCACCGGTGTCTGCCGCGCGGTCGAAGCCAGGATACCCGGCGCGTCGAGCACCGAGCCTCCGGGCTTGGACAGATTTCGAAGCACCAAGGCAGGCCCCAGTTCCACGCCGGGCTGGTCTTTCCCGGCGATACGCACTCCGCCGGTGTAAAAAAACAGCGCCGCCAAGTCATGCGCGAACACTTCATCAAAGGCCGGCGCACCTCCGGGCGAGTCGCCTTCCTCCGGCCACACAGGTGCGGCATCGCCCAGCATGAGCAGGTGGAAAGGCTCCCGCTGCAGGAGCCGCCGTGTGGATTCCGGAAGCAGTTGCCGCAGCCGCGCCTGGCGCGCTGCCGCCATGTCGCCCGTGCCCGCGATGGCCGCCTCGGGCTTGGGAAGACGCTGCTCCAACTCGCGCGCCGCCTGCCGCCGTTCCTCAAGGGAGGCCTGGGCGCCCGCATTCACAGCGGCCAGGGCCGTCAGCCCGGCCAGCCCGCTGATGCGCGCGATTTTCCTGAAAGAGTGTGTCATCGGACGTGGCACTTCATCCGGTTTGCCGGGCATTTCCAGCGCAAAAAACAGCCGCTCCAGTCCACCCACGGCGGCTTTGACAATTGCCATCCATTCTTCATTCGTGGCTGACCACCTTCCCATCCGCCGCTTCAATGCCAGACGCCAGCCCCGCCACCCTGCACCCCGCCCTGCCCGGAACCCTCGTGATCATGGGGGTGTGCGGCTGCGGCAAGTCCCTCATTGGCGCAAAGCTGGCGGAGAAACTTGGCGGCGTGTTCGAGGATGCGGATGATTTCCACCCGCCGGAGAACAAGGCGAAAATGAACGCGGGCATCCCCCTGACTGATGAGGACAGGTGGCCCTGGTTTGACGCTCTGCGCTCGCACATTGAGGACATGCGCGGACGAACGACGGTTTTTGTGCTTGCCTGCTCGGCGTTGAAGGCCGCCTACCGCGAGCGGCTGCGCGGGGGCGATGACAGCGGGGGACTGGTTTTCATCCATCTCAAAGGGCCGCGCGGGGTCATCTTCGAGAGGATGTCGGCGCGTCAGGGGCACTACATGCCGGTCTCGCTGCTCGACAGCCAGCTTGCCATTTTGGAGGAGACTCCCGATCTATGGACAGTGAGCCTGGAGCAGGAGCCCGGTGAGGTGGTGGATGAAATCCTGCGCCGCCTCCGCGAGCCCGGAATCGTGGGGGCATGAGCGCGCCAGTCTGGCATCGCAGTCTGGCGGCGCGGCACGCGCTGGCGATGCTTGCCTGCGTGGCGGGAGGCTCGATCCTGCTGCTGGCCTGGCTGGGCCGCATGCAACACACGGAGTCCGCCCGCGAGGCCGCCGCTCTGGCAAAAAACCATGCGGACTTCGTGCGCAGGCTGAACCTGCCGCGCAGCGCGCGCCTGGCGGGTGATTTGCGCGAGCTTCTCGGACTGGACATTTATTTTCGTTCAATGACTGGCGCACTCGATCCCATGCCGGGCGGGGATTTGAAACCCGCCCTCATGGAGGCGCGCACGGGAACGGACTGGCAGCGGCTTCCGGATGGCAGGCAGGCTCTTGCGCTGAGCCTGGATGAAACTCATGACATGATCTTCGTGCGCGCCGAGCCGCCGCTGGCGCTGAGCCTGCGGCATCCCGTCATGCGCCACGCGCTGCCCGCTTTCTGGCTGCTGGCCGCGCTCATGGCATGGCTCGGCGCGCGCCAGGTGGTGCGGCCATTGACCGGACTGACACGAATGCTGCCCGGTTTTTTCAGCAAGGACGGCCCCATGCCGGCGGAGGCGGCGAGGCAGGATGAGATCGGCCTCCTCGCGCGCGCTCTCTCCCGGGCGCGCGCCGACTTGCATCAGGAAAGGCGCCGGCGCGAGGAATCCGAGCGCCTGGCCTTGCTGGGACGCGTGGCCACCGGGCTGGCCCATGAAATCAAAAACCCGCTGGCTTCCATCCAGCTTCACGCGCAACTGCTCGACAGCGCATCTCACAACGCCGAGACCGCCTCCTCGCTCAAACATGTGATCGAGGAGGCGCGCGTCATCGAGGGACTGGTGAACCAGTGGCTCTTTCTCGCGCGGCCCTCGCCACCGGAAAAGGCGCCTTTGGAACTGCGCGGACTTTTATGCGCCACTCTCGACTCCGTGCGCCTCCAAGCGCGGCACGCCGGCGTGCGCATGAATCTCGAACCCGGCCCGGAGGTCACTGTCCCGGGCGACCGCGTCCGGCTCGGCCAGGCCTTCCGCAATGTTATCCTCAACGCCATCCAGGCCATGCCCGGCGGCGGTCTGCTCAGTGTGAGACTGCAAAGTGAGGGAACCCATGCGCGCCTGGTCTTCCATGACAGCGGCCCCGGATTCAGCCGGGCCGCGCTCCAGCAGGCGACCGGTCTTTTTTACTCTGAAAAAGAGGGCGGCATGGGAGTGGGACTCAATGTGGTGGAGGAGATTGTTTCCGCCCATCAAGGCAGCCTGCGGATCAAAAATCATCCCGAAGGCGGGGCAGTGGTGGAATTGGAGTTGCCATGCGGGGCTGACGGGGATTCTTGAGCCTTATGCCACGAGTTTTGATCATCGAGGACGACCACGCGCTCGCCGCCGCGCTGGCCGTGGCTGCCCGCCGTCTGGGAGCCGAACCCGCAGTGTCAGCCTCCGGTCAGGGCGGTCTGGAAAAGGCCGGGCGCGCTGCCTTCGACGCCGTGCTTCTCGACATCGGCCTGCCGGACATGAGCGGACTGAGGGTGCTGGAGACTCTCAAAGCGCGCGGCTGCTCCGCGCCCGTGCTGGTCATCACCGCGCATGGCACGCTGGATCATGCCCTGGAGGCGCGCCGCCTCGGTGCGCATGAATATTTTCTCAAGCCGCTCAACCTGGCCGACCTGCAAAGCTGCCTGCGCGCCCTGCTCAAGCCGGACAAACCTCAGCAGCCGGCGCCCGCCGCGCCGCGTCCGCTGATGATCGGCTCGGCGCCCGCCATGCAGCGCGCCTTCGCCGTTGTCGCCCAGGCCTGCGCGACGCGCGAGCCTGTGCTCATCACCGGCGCGCCGGGCACGGGCAAAACCCTCGCCGCGGAAGTCATCGCCCGGCATTCCGCGGACAGCTCGCCATTGAAAATATTCCGTTGCGACGAGTGGCCCGACGGCAAGGCGCGCGCCGCGTTCCACGAGGCTCTGGCAGGCGAAGGCCCGCTCCTGATCGAGGAAGCCGCGAGCCTGCCGCTACCTCTCCAGGGCGACCTCTCCGCAGCCTTGCAGGAAAACACGCGCCGCATTCTCGCCACCACATCAGCCGATCTGCCCGTCAAAATCGCCGCAGGCTTGTTTCGCGAGGATCTGCACTACCAGCTCGGCGTGCTGCGCCTGCGGCTGCCGCCCCTGAGCGCGCGCACGGAGGACATTCCCGCACTGGCCTCCTACCTGCTCGCCAGCGCCTCGCCGGGACGCGACATGCTGGTTGATCCGGCGGCCATGTCCCTGCTCAAAGGCCACGACTGGCCCGGCAATGTGCGCGAGCTGGCCGGAGCCATGCGCCATGCCTCGGCCGTCTGCGCCGGCACGGTCATCCTGCCCCATCATTTGCCGGAGAGTGTCGCCAGCGCGCGCGCTGCGGGCGGAGCCGTGCTAGAGGAAAATTTGCGCCAGGCCCTCACCGCCTGGCTGGATCAAAGGCTGACTGCGGGCGGCGAGAGCACCCCGGATTACGACACCCTGCTTGCGGACATCGAGCACTGGATGCTGTCCGAACTGCTGGAGCGGCATGAAGGCCGCCCCACTCATCTCGCCGCAGCCCTGCGGATGAACCGCGCCACCCTGCGCAAGAAGCTGCGCGAGCTGCCCGGAGCGGACTGACACCAACCAGGCTGGCCGCCGCTCATTCCACCATTTCCAAAAACAACTCCTCCAGGCTCTGCCCCTCCTTCTCACGAGTCGCGCGCAGCTCCGCCATCGTGCCGTCGAAAACGAGCCTGCCCCGCTTCAGGATGCCAATGCGGTCGGCGAGCTCCTCGGCGATGTTGAGCAGGTGCGTGCTCATCAGCACCGTGGCTCCAGAGCGGCTGAGATTTTTCAGCTCCTCCTTCACCACACGCGCGTGGATGGGGTCCAGCCCCACCATCGGCTCGTCTATGACAAAGACCTTCGGCTCGTGCAGCAGCGCGCTGGCGATGGCGAGCCGCTGGCGCGTGCCGTGGCTGAGATTCTCGATCCTCTGCCCGCAGTGCTCATGCAGCGCGAAGCGGGTGAAGAGCGCCTCCGTGCGCTCCGCCGCGCGGGCGGGGTCCATCTCGAAAAGCTCCGCGATGAAGTGCATGAACTCAGGGGCGCTGAGCTTTTCATAAAACGCGGCCACGTCCGGCACATAGCCGAGCAGCGCCTTGGCCTTCATCGGCTCCGACTGAATGTCGAAGCCGCACAGCCGCACGCTGCCGGAGAGGGGTTTCATCAGCCCGGTGAGCAGGCGTATGGCCGTGGTCTTGCCCGCGCCGTTGGGGCCGAGAAAGGCGAACAACTCGCCGGGCCGCACTTCGAGCGACAACTCATCCAGCGCCCTCAAGTCGCCGTACTGCATGGTCAGGTTTTCGATCTGGATCATGAAACGCGCCGGAGTTGTAAACGTGGATCGGCGGCTGAAAAGGACGGATTCTTGCCGGGCGGATGGAAAGTTTGGCACTGGCGCGGGGGATTCGGGGAAAAGGTACGGGCATCCATCTTCGTTCCCTTTCAAAGACAAAGCCCCGCGACACCATGAGAACCCCATACTTTCCCTGCGCCGGAGCGCGCGCGCTGCACGCGCCCACGCGGCGCGAGTTCGTCTATGGACTCGGGGCATCGCTTGGCAGCGTGGCCTTCAGCTCCATGATGGCGGCGGAAAAGTCTCCAGGGCCTCTGGCGCCCAAACCGCAGCAGGCGCACGCAAAGGCAAAAAACTGCATCTTTCTCATGATGGAGGGCGGTCCCTCGCACATTGACTGCTTCGATCCCAAACCAGCGCTGGAAAAACTGCACCTCAAAGAATTCATCCGCGAGGGCAGGCAGAAGTCAGCCATGGAGAGCGGCAAGCGCTACTATGTGCGCAGCCCCTTCAAGTTCTCGCAGCATGGGCAAAGCGGCGCGTGGATGAGCGAGCCGTGGCGTCACCTCGCCGGCGTGGCGGACGAGCTTTGTTTCTTCCGCGGCTGCCAGGTGGACAGCGTCAACCACCCGACGGCGATGTATCAAATGAACTGCGGCAACCGCTTCGGGGGCGATCCCGCCATTGGCGCATGGGTCACTTACGGTCTCGGCAGCGTGAACCAGGACCTGCCCGGTTTTGTCGTGCTGCCGGAGATCAGCTACCCGCAGGGCGGCAGCGCCAATTGGGGCAACGGCTACCTGCCCGCGCATTTTCAAGGCACACCCCTGCGCGCCAAAGGCAGCCCCATCCTCGACCTGCAGCCGCCGCCGGGCATCACACAGGAGCACCAGCGCGCCAATCTCGACCTGCTGGCAAAAATCAACGACAGGCACGCGCGCGAGCATCCCTGGCATGACGAATTGAAGGCGCGCATGAACAACTACGAGCTGGCCTTTCGAATGCAGACCCAGGTGCCCGAGGTGCTTGACCTGGCCGGCGAAACTGAGAAAACCCGGGAGATGTACGGCATCGGCCGGGACGCCACAGACGCCTTTGGCCGCAAATGCCTGCTGGCGCGCAAGCTGGTGGAGAAAGGCGTGCGCTTCGTCCAGCTCTACGCCGGCACTTGGGACAGCCACGACTACATCGAGCGCGCCCACGGCAATCTCATCGGCCAGGTGGACCAGCCAATCGCCGGCCTCATCAAGGATCTCAAACAACGCGGCCTGCTGGATGACACGCTCATCGTCTGGTGCGGCGAATTTGGCCGCACGCCCGACAACGGCGTGCGCGGCGGCACCGCCTACGGGCGCGACCACAACCCCTCCGCCATGACCATCTGGCTCGCGGGCGGCGGGGTCAAGGCCGGCCACACCATCGGACTCACCGACGACACCGGCATGGAGGCCGTGGAGTGCGTGCATCATGTGCGCGACCTGCACGTCACGCTCCTGCGCCTGCTGGGCCTGGATGACAACAAGCTGACCTTTTACCACGCGGGCAGGTTCAAGCAGCTCAGCCAGTTCGGCGGTCAGGTCATCCAGGAACTGATCGCCTGAGCCGGACCGCGTTCACGGCTTGGCCGGCGCGTTTTTAAACGCGTAAATGACGCCGTCATCCGCGCCTGCGATGACAAAATCCCCCGCCACTGCGGGCGAGGTCTTCACCGCCGCGCCGATCTCATACTGCCACAGCTCTTTGCCCTCCTTGAGGTCGAGCGCGTAGACATAGCCGTCGTCACCGCCAAAGATCACCGCCTTGCCCGCGCACACCACCGCGCTGCTGTCCACCCGCCCGCGGCAGCGGTACTCCCACAATCCCTTCCCTGTGATGCGGTCAATGGCATGAAACCGGCGGTCGCGTCCACCCAGATAGACTGCTTTTTCCCAAATGGCAGGCGCGGCGTAAAACTCAAACTCGCGCTCGCCATACTCCCACACCGCCATGCCATCCTCCAGGCTGTAAGCGCCCACGCGGTTGCCATAGTGCGAGACATAAACGACACCGTCTGCAATCGCGGCATTGTTGCCGATGTAGGCACCGACCTCGATCTGCCGCTTCTCTTCCCCGGTTAACACGTCATGCACATGCAGCACGCTGTCACACCCGCCGAAGACGACGACCCCTTCACCTATGGCCGCGCCGCCATTGATGTAGTACCCCGTCTCGGCGGCCCACTCCTTTTTGCCGGTCTTCGCGTCGAGGCAATACACGCTGTAATCATAGCTGCCGATGAGGATTTTTTGCTCTTTTGTCTCCGGGTGCGTGAAGGTGTTGGAGGCCGCGTGGATTTCGGCCTGCGTCTCGAACTTCCACACCTCTTTGCCCGTCTCCGCATTCCAAGCATAAACAAAGCCGTCCTGGCAGCCGGCCACCACGAGTTCGCCGGCAAAGGAAGCCGCCCCGTCAAAAGCGCCCCCTCCCTCCGCCTCCCAGATTTTGTTTCCCGTCTTGAGGTCGAGACAGAAAAAACGGCCCTCCTTGCAGCCCGCATACACACGCCCGCCACGCGCCACCGCGCCGGAAACAAGCATCTCTCCGCGCGCTTTTTCCACCGGCACGGCGCGGTACTGCCAGGCCAGTTCCATTGGAAAGCGCAACTCCACGGGCGAGACGCCGCGCATGGCCTCGTCACCACGGGCATGAATCCAGTCCCCGGCCTCCTGGGCGTGGCATGAGAAGGCTGCGAGGAGAAAGGCCGGGGCAATGCGCAGGGCGGTCATGGATGGCGGGCCGGGTTGCCAGGTCAGTCGAGAGGACGGATCCAAATGTTGCGCATGCGCACAGGCGGCACGTTTTTGTGATCCTGGAGGCGTATGGACGCTTTGGCCGGAAAGACACCTTCGTAGCTGGTGATGTTTTTGTGCTTCGTCGGACCCTGGATGACGGTGTTGTTCTGCACCAGGATGCCGTTGATGAATGTGGTGATGCGCGCCGGCTCCAGCACCTTGCCCGCATCGTCGCGCTTCGGCGCGGTGAAGACGATGTCGTAACTCTGCCACTGGCCGGCTTTGCGCACGGCATTCACCAGGGGTGGTGTCTGGCCGTAAACCGCGCCCGCCATGCCGTCGGCGTAGGTGGGATTGTTGTCGCAATCGAGGATCTGGCTTTCATACAGGTCCATGAAAAAGACGCCGCCGTTGCCCTTCTTCTGGGAGTTGCCCGCGGTGTGCGGCTCGCTCTTCCATTCCAGGTGAAACTGGCAGCTCGCGAACTCCTGATTCGTCCAGGCATCGCCGCCGTCCACGAGCAGCTCGCCATTCTCGATCTTCCACTCGCACGGCCCCCACTCGGCGGTGGGCTTGCCGTCGGGGCCTTTTTTCTTCGCTTTAAAAGCCTCGGTGCTCGTGCCGTCGAAAAGCACGATGGCGTCGGAGGGCGGCCCGCCTGGTTTCTCCGAAGGGGTGACGGCGGCGGGATGCGGGCGGTCTATGTCGTGTACCTTCCACTGGCTGCCGGGAATCACAGGCGTGTCCGAGTAGCCGGTTGGTGTGGGCTTTTCCTGGGCGAAGGATGCGAAGGATGCGAGCGCGAGGGAGGTGAGGGTGAGTTTCTTCATGGGCGGGCTGCAAACGGACACAGCCCGCGCCTTGTTGCAAGAGCGCAGGCTGTGTCACGCGTGGAAAAGTCCGGCTCAAGCGCCGACGATGTCGCGCGCGAGCTTGACCGCGTCCTTTTCCAGCCCGGAACGCATGGCGCTGTGATGCTCGCGGATGCGCTGGCGGGTGAGCTTGCCGAAGTAGCGGACCTTGCGCAGCAGGCGGTCCACATCGTCGCTGGTGAGAGCAGAGTCGGTGATCAGGCTCTCCGCGCGGGCGAGCGTGGCGGACCAGACGAAAAGCTCGGCGCCAATGTCCACCAGCCTGCCCAAAAGCACCTGGCGGCGCTCCAGCGCGGGTCCGTTGAGGACCATGGCGTGAAAGAGAGCGCGAGCCAGGCGCCGGCTCTGGCGGTGGATTTCGGCAAGGTCGCCGCGCAGGGCGGGATGGAGGCTGTCGGCGGCGTCGCCGGGGCCTTGGGGCAGCCAGAGACTAGGATACCAGCGCGCGTAAAAGAGGCCGGCCTTCATGGCCGCCCGGGCGCGTGTTTTGAGGGGCAGCGTCGTGTTCACAGCGGAGGCGCCGATCTTCAGATGCGGGTCCAGCGCCTCGCGGGCGATGAAGAGGCGCATGATCTCGCTGCTGCCCTCGAAGATGGTGTTGATGCGGCAGTCGCGGAAAAGGCGCTCGACCGGGTCGGGGCGCTCGCCGCGCGCGCGCAGGGAGTCGGCGGTCTCGTAACCGCGCCCGCCGCGGATTTGCATCGTGTCATCCACGATCTGCCAGGCGTGCTCGCTGCCCCAGAGTTTGGCCAGAGCGGCTTCCAGGCGCACATCGGCGTGCTTGTCGCGGTCCACTAGCGCGGAGACGTAATGCACCACGGACTCCATGGCGAAGGTGTCGGCTGCCATGCGGGCGAGCTTTTCGGAGATGGCTGCGTGGCGGCCCACGGGCTGGCCCCACTGGACGCGCTCAGCGGCCCAGGTGCAGGAGATTTCCAGACAGCGGCGCGCGAGGCCGGCGCAGGCGGCGGGCAGGGTGATGCGGCCGGTGTTCAGAGTGGTGAGGGCGACCTTCAAGCCGCGCCCCTCCCCGCCGAGAATGTTCTCACGCGGCACGCGCACGTCCTTGAAACGCACGACGCCGTTGTAAAGCGCGCGCAGGCCCATGAATCGGCAGCGGTGCAGGATTTCGACACCGGGCCAGGAGGTCTCAACGATGAAGGCGCTTGTGGCGTGCGGCTTCTCCGGCGTGGGCGTGCGTGCCATGACGACGATGAGGCCGGCTTTGAGGCTGTTCGTACACCAGAGCTTCTCGCCGTTGATGATGAAATCGTCACCGTCAGGCACGGCGGTGGTGGTCATGCGCGCGGGGTCGCTGCCCACGTCCTTTTCCGTGAGGGCGAAGGCGCTGATCTCGCCTTTGGCGCAGCGGGGCAGGTATTTGGCCTTCTGCTCCTCGCTGCCGAACAATATGAGCGGCTGCGGCGCGCCGATGGATTGGTGCGCGGAAAGAAGCGCGGCCAGGTTGCCGCATTCGCCGCCAAGCAGCATGGCGGCGCGGGAGTAGTTTGTTTGTGACAGGCCGAGTCCTCCGTGCTTGACGGGAATCTTGATGCCAAAGGCGCCGAGCTTTGCCAGCTCCTTGATGAGTTTGTCCGGTATCTCCCCGGTCCGGTCAATCGCATCCGGGTCCGCGTGCCCGGCGAGCACGCCGCGGAGGTGGCCGAGGAAGGCGTCGCCCTGGTCTTTGTCCTCATCGGACTGGCGGGGGAATGGCATGACTTTGGAAAAGTCCGGTCCGCCAAAAAAGATGCCTGCGGCGAGTCCTGTGTTGTGGCGTTCGTCGCGCGCGGCTTCGGCCATTTCCAGGGCGGCTTTCTGCCCGGCGGACATCTTGGAAGTGTCAATCAGCGGGGCCTTGGCTTCAAGAGCGGTGGCTGTTTTCATGATCGTGGAGGTGTGCGGGGTTGCTCCGCCTCGGGCACTCGCACCAGCCGGGTGTCTTCAGCGGCTTGTCGTTAAAAGTTGAGACAACCTGGCAGCCCCCAGGGTTCAAAAACACCGCCCTGCCCGTGACGCTCCGCGTCTTGAAATCAAATGATCCGGGCGATTTCCGCCACCTCATCCAAGGTCAGTCCCGACTCGTCCCGGCGGACCTTCCATTCGAGAAGATCGAGTATGCTCTGGCGCGCGGCGGGCCGGCCTTCCGGGGGGAAGGTCTCGACGTCGTTGTCTATCCAGACAAGGTCCTCATCGGGATCACCGTTCCACATGACGTTGCCTGGATGCGCGTCGAGGTTGTGCAGGCCGGAGTCGAGCATGAGCCTCATGCCTGCGGCGTATTTGCGGATGAAAACCCTGCGGATGTCGGGCGCGGTGAGGTCGGGCCGCAGGAAGATTTTACCAGGCTGGAGCCCCTCCATGAATTCGGCGACGTAAATGGAATCCACTTTGGAAAAAGGGTTCCAGTTGCTGAAGCTGCCGCGCGGTTCGGGAACGCGCAGACCGATCTCCGCAAGGGCGAGCGCGGATTTGTGCTCGCGGTCGGCATGGCGCTCATCGAGGAAGCGCAGGTAATCACGCGCCTTCCGCCGGTAGATGATTTTGACGATGCTGTTCTGTGGATGGTGGCGAACTTGTAAACCGTGGCCGTCTTGCGACGTGTGAGGCGGGTGACGTGCGCGGGGAGACGGTTTTTATCTGGAGCGAGTCCGAGCAAAGGCGCCGCCACCTGGGCATTGATGACGCAGCCGATAAAAAACGGCAGGCTGAGGGCGGTTCGGATGCGTCGGATCATGATTCGGGAGTGTCATGAAACCTGCCGACGCCTGTCAGACGCCGCAGGTTGACACTGAATCTCAGTCTTGAAACAAGGATGTCAACCGGGGATGTCGCCAGTGGAAAGTATGAGAGGCTTGATGACCTGGACATCCTGCGGCACGAGGGCGGCTTGAAGCCGTTGAAACATCGCCTCGTTCTCGTAGGTGCCGACGATGGCTCCACCGCTGCCGGTGAATTTGGCGCTGGCACCGCAGTCGCGGGCGGTCTCGACCATTTTGATATTGCCCTCGCTCAACTGGTAAAGACGGCGGCGCAGGTCGAAATTCTCGTTGAGAAGCGGGCCGATTTCATGGCCGCGGCCTTCGAGCAGCATGTCGCGCACGCGCTGCGCGAGGCCCGCCCAGTGATACATGGCGCTGACCACGTCCCGCTCCCCCCGGTTCCAACGTCCTCGAATGTCGTTGTGAAAGACTTCGGTTCCCTCGCTCAAGCGGGTGGTGTAGGCGACATAGAGTTTGGGCAGCAGAGCGGGATCAAGCTCCTCGTAATGGCCGTGGCCGAGCTTTTCCATGGAAGCGCGGTTGAAGTCCATGAAGACCACCCCTTCGTAAGACTGGATGACACGGTCTTGCAGACCGGCGGGGATGCCAAGCTCGTCATTTTCGACGCTGAGAACAAGACCTGGCAAAACGTGCCTGGGTATCTCCACAGCGTAAAAGCGCATCAGCGCGCGCCAGCAGGCGGTGATGATGGCGCTGGAGCCGGCCATGCCGACCTGGGGCGGCACATTGCTGGAATAGCGCAGGGTGAAGTTCCGCCCGTGCAGGCGGATGCGATTTTTGGCGCAGTGGTCGAAGAAGCGCTTCACGCTGGCTTTGAGCAGGCGGATGCCGCCGTAGTAGCCGAACTGGCGCACATCCCGCGCCAGAGCCTCGATGCTGCCAAAGACGGAGTGGTCGCGCTCGTTCGGCTCGATACGCAGTTCCTCGCTCTCCTCCAGGCGGACTTCGGCGCGGAAGTTGCGGATGATGAAGGAGATGGTCTTGCCGAAGTAACCGTCGGAAGGATTGCCGACCAAGCCCGCGCGGGCATGGGCCTGGGTGATGATGGGAGTGGATGTTCGGGAGTCCAAGCCGCCGATCTTAGGCGGTGTTGGCCTGCTGGCAACGGCGCAGCATGGGGAATGCTCTGGCGGAACTCAGGCAAGAATGGCGCTGACCAGTTCGCCATGCACGTCCGTGAGCCGGAAGTCGCGGCCCTGGTAACGGAAGGTGAGCCTTTCGTGATCGAGACCCATGAGATGGAGAAGGGTGGCGTTGAGATCGTGGACATGCACGCCGCCTTCGACGACGCCGAAGCCGAGTTCGTCAGTCCTGCCATGAGTGATGCCGGCTTTGACACCGCCGCCCGCGAGCCAGAAGGTGAAGGCGTCCTTGTGATGATCGCGGCCGGGCGAGGTCTTCGTGCCCTGGCCATCAATGCCCTGGCGCAGCGGAGTGCGGCCAAATTCGCTGCCCCAGACGACGAGGGTGTCCTCCAAAAGGCCGCGCTGCTTGAGATCGCGGATGAGGGCGGCCATAGGCTGGTCCACATCACGGGTTTTGGCGCGCAGACGCTTGTCGAGGTTGCCGTGGTGATCCCAGTCGGAGTCGTAGAGCTGCACCATGCGCACACCGCGTTCGACAAGGCGGCGCGCGAGCAGGCAGTTGCTGGCAAAGGATGCCGCGCCCGGTTTTGCGCCGTACATCTCCAGCGTGGCGGGGGATTCCTGGGAGATGTCCATGAGTTCCGGCACACTGGCCTGCATGCGGTAAGCCATCTCATACTGGCTGATGCGGGTGGCTATCTCGGGGTCGCCGACGATGCCGAGCCGCTCCTCATTCAGCGCGCGAACGGTGTCGAGCACCTGACGGCGGTCCTGGCGGCTGTGACCTTCGGGGTTGTTTAAAAAAAGCACAGGCTCCCCGCTGCCCCGAAACTGCACGCCCTGATAACGGCTGGGCAGAAAACCCGTGCCCCAAAGAGAAGTCCCAGCGCCGCCAGGCGGACCGGAAAGCAGCACGACATAAGCAGGCAGGTCCTGGTTGTCAGCGCCCAGGCCGTAGGTGGTCCAGGCGCCAAGGCTCGGACGCCCGCCCTGGCCAAATCCGGTGTGCAGGAACATCTGCGCGGGAGCATGGTTGATCTCATTGCTGTGCATGCCCTTAAGAAGGCAAACGTCATCGGCCACAGTGGCCAGGTGGGGCAGCAGTTCAGATAGCTCGGCGCCGCTCTGGCCGTGTTTGTTGAACTGATATGTGGAGCCCGCCAGGGTCATCTCCCCGCCGATGAAAGCGAAGCGGCGTCCCTTGAGCAGATCCTCCGGGCATTTCTCGCCGTCATGCTTCTGCAGCACGGGCTTGTGGTCAAAAAGATCAAGATGCGAGGGCGCGCCGATCATGTGCAGGTAGATGACCCGCTTGGCCCGCGGCGCGAAATGCGGGCCGGTCACAGGAGTGGAGGCGGGCAGGTCACGCGCCAGCAGCGATCCAAGCGCTGCCGCGCCCATCCCCGCGCCGGCATGGGTGAGAAAGTGCCGCCGCGTGACGGTGAGAAAGTGCGGACTGCTGTGCATGGTCGCGGTAACGCGGCGGTGCGGGGTAACTTGCATCCACGGCACTCCGCAGCGCAGCCATGCGCCGCCCAGACTTGCCAAAAGCCCGGCCTGGCGGTTAAAAACAGCGCATGGTAAAAAACTCCTTTATTCCTTCAGCCGCCTTGATCCTCGCCCTGGCAGCCGCTCCCCCGTCCTCGGCGCAGGAGGCAGGAAAGGGAGGGGCCGCGCCCGCCTCCGCCTTGCGGCTTTCCCGCAAGGCGCCGGTCGTCTATGAGCGGCAGCTCAAGGCCTTGCTCACCCCTGCGGAGAAGGTGCTGGCAAGGCGTGGAGACTTCGAAACAAATGGCGCCGACGGCGTCATCCTTCTGGATGAGACGCTGATTCACTCGGAGCCGGACGGACGCCGGGTGCTGGTTTATCACCGGATGTTTCAGGCACTCAATGAGTCGGGCGCGCGCATGACTGCCGAGGACACTTTCAGCTTCCGCACCCTGGACCAGCGCATTCATTTGGCGGAGGCGCAGTCTCTGCCGCCGGAGGGGTCCGCTGTGGAGGTCGAGGACGGCTCGGTCATCATGGAGTCTCCGCAGCACGACGCGGCGGACAGCGTCTATGGGGACCGCGGACAGATGCGGATCATTTTCCCCGCGGTCAAGCCCGGCACGGTGACGCGAATGGTCGTGGTGATCGAGGAGTTCGATGAACGCATTCCAGGGCACTTCAGCACCTGGGAGAGCTGGGGCGCTTTCTGGCCCACGCGCCACGCGCGCACAGTGCTGCATCTACCCGAGGACATGGAGGCGCGCCTGCGCGAGACGCGCCTCGGCGCAGGGGTGCCGGAGCCTTTGAAGAGCGGCACGGCTCCGGGCTGGAGGACCTGGACTTATGACAAGCAGCGCATCAAGCCGGACCGCGCGGAGCATGGCCGCCCGCCCAAAAGCCAGAGCGGCCCGGCGGTGTTTCTCACCACCCTGCCGGACTGGGAGACCTTCGGGGACTGGTACCGCGCCCTGCTGCGCGAGCGCGCGGAGATCACGGAGGAAATGGCCGCTCTGGCGCGCGAATGGACGCGCGCGGCAGGCACGGACGAAGAGAAAGCGGCGGCCATCCTAGGCCATGTGGCGCGCGATGTTCGCTACACGGGACTCGAGTTCGGCCTGGGCGCCATGCAGCCGCGCGCGCCAGCGGAGGTCTGGAAGTCCGCCTTCGGAGACTGCAAGGACAAGTCCAACCTGGCCGCGCTGCTGCTGCGCTCCCTCGGCATCGAGGCGCACCTGGCACTCATCCAAACGGAGCACCTGGGACGCGTGGAGCGCCGCAGTCCCGACTCGCGGCATTTCAACCACGCCATCGTGGCGTTGAGGACCGCGCAGGGCTGGCAGTTCACCGACCCCACCCTCCGTCATGTGACCCCTGGAATGCTGGCCCCGTCCAGCAGCGGCAGGGACACGCTAATCGTCAAGCCTGATGGCATCGAGTGGGCGCGCACACCTGTCTTTGAAGGAGGCCTGGTGCATTATCACGTGGACGCGGAGCGCGCGGAGGACGGCTCCACCGAAGGCTGGCTGGAGTGCCGGGCCAGTGGTTTCTACATGGCCACCGACCGCGCCTATCATGAAAACATGAGCCGTGAGGAGTGGAAGCGTGACGCGCAGCAGACGCTGGCCGGCCTTCTGCCCGGAGCGCAGATCATTGACCTGGACACCGACCGTTCCGCGCCGGACGTGCTCTGGCGGGCTTACTTTTCGCAGCCAGGCCGTGCCAGCGGCGGCGACGAGCGCGTGCCCGCATCCTTCCCCGCAGGAGAGCCGGTGATGCTCTCCATGGGCCAGGACGAGACGCGCGAGACGACGCGCTTTCTCTGGCCCATCACCTGGCGGGTGACCAGCGCGGTCCGGCTGCCCGCAGGCTGGACCGCAGCGGAGACACCGCCGCCTTTTGATCTGCACACGGAGGCCTACGAGGTGGAGGCGCGCTGGGAGCCGGGTTCGGGTCTGCTCCGCACCTTTTATGAAGGGCGCGTGCTGCGCGGCGATCTGACTCCGGCGGCGCACCAAGTCGTCTGGCGCGGCGCGCAATCCCTGGACGCCTGGCTGCAACGACCGCTCTGGCTGGCCCGCTCCGGCGAGACCCCGTCCGCTCCATCCTCGGAAGCGGCCATCACGCTGGGGAAATTCCCACTCATGCCGACCGGTGAGGGCCAGCTCGCACTCGTGGACCGGCGCTACCCGGAAAACGGGAACCTGGACCTGCGCCGCGCCGCCTTGCGCAAGGTGTTGGAGTTCTTCCCCGACGACCCTGTGACCGTTTTCAACACACGCACGCGCCTGGCAACCGCGGACTGGGAGCAGGACAAGCATGCCGAGGCGGAAAAAGCCCTGCGCGAGATCCTGGCCGCGCCCTCCCCGAAGATCACCCCCGAAATCCTGGCATGGGGGCGCTACCTCCGCGCGCTCGTGCTCATGGACCTCAAACAGCACGAGGAGGCTGCCCGAACCTTCGAGGGCTTGGCCGGTGACACCACGCTCAGCGCCTACCGGCGCGCCTGGGCCGGATTCCAGCTTTCGCGTGCACGCGCTGAACTGGATCAAAAAGAGGGCGCGCTGGCCGCGGCGCGCGCGGGACTCTTGCTTGAACAGGCAGAGTCCACACCGCCGCTGCTGGCCCGCGCGGCCATGCATCTCCTGGAACTCGACCGCCAGCAAGAACTGCCCCCGCTCCTGGCCAGCCTCATTGAGCGCGGAGAGGATCTCTCTGTCCCCGCCCTCACCGCCCTGGCGCAACTCGTCGCCGGACTCCATGAGGATGGCAAGTCCGCGCAGGCGGCGACCCTGCTCGACATCCTGGAGAAGCTGGACTTTAAAAATGAGGGTTTCGCCCGCGCCCTGGCTGAGGCGGGCAACGCCCTGCGCGGCGGAGCCGTGGCCGCGGCTCTACAAAAAGATCTCCAGGCATGGCTCGAAGCCCGGCCCGACACCCCCGCGCTCAAGCCGCCGCCGGATGGCTGGCCGCAGTCCCGCGAGGAATGCGCCAAGGCATTCGAGGCCGCCGACAACGCTGCCAGCAGCGATCTCGGCCACCGCCTGGCCTTGCGCCTGCTCACCGCGTTCGAGCCGGGCACGGACTTCCCCCGCCTGCTCTGGCGCGCGGCGGCGCATCTGGAGCACCACGAGCGTCAGAGCCAGCCGTCCCAGCCCTCCGATCTGATGCGCTTTTTGCTCGATCTCGGCCTGCGCCTCCCGCGCGCGGACGATCATTACTGGGAGATGCGCTACCTCCAGGGCGTCGTGCTGGAAAACCTCGTCCAGGACAAGGCCTCCGCTGCGAAGCACTTCTCCACTCTGGCGGATGACAATGACATGCCGCCGGCCTACCAGCCCACCTTTATCGTGCGCGCGGCGGCTTGTCACGAGCACTTGCATGAATGGGAAAAAGCCGCCGGGACCTGGACGCGCCTGGAGCGCCTGACCCAGTTCGGCTCCAGCGGGGACGGCCTGCTGCGCGCCGCCCATCTGCGGCTGGAGCAGGGCAACGTGGACGAAGCGCTGCGCCTGCTGTCCCTCGCCGGCGGAAGCCGCGACTTTTATCTCCGCCACACCGGCATGAAGGAGACCCTTGAAGCCATGCTGCAATTCGCCGACGAACCCGCCCTGGCGCGCGCCACCTGGAGTCTGGAGCCGGCTTGGTGGCCGGACTGGAAAAAGCTGCGCGACACTCTCGGCATCCCCGAGTCAGACATCGAGCCCGCCATCCACGACGTGGCCGCATTTGGCGCCGAGATCAGCCAGGCCGTGCAGGAAAAGGACGCCGCCCGCGCCGGGGAACTCTTCCGCCAGCTCGCCCACAACGCCCGCTGGGTGCCCGCGCATGTCATCAACACCGTCTGGGCCTCCCTCTACCGCATGGAGGACCTGCATCCGCGCCATGTCAGGGAACTCAAACTGTTCAATCTCTCCCTGCTCGAATCCGGGCGCGTCTTCACCGAGGATAACCGCCGCGCGCGCTCCCTCTACTCCGTCATGTGCTTTCTGGACACCGACCAGCAAGAAGCCGCCCTGAACCACATCGGCGAGTACTTCAACGCCCACCCGCGCGACGACCATGCCATCTCCTTCACCATGTCACGTCTCTGGGCACTGGCCGCCGTCGAAGAAAAAAACGAGCGCCCCGCCTGCATCACACGCCTTCGCCAGGATCTGGCAGCGCCCGCTTTGCGCCAGGACCGCATGGCGTCCGTCCGGCAGCTCGTCCGCCTCCTGCGCTTGGAGGACATGCAATCCGAAATACGCCCTCTGCTGGAGGGCGAGTTAAGCCACCCCGCGCACAGCCAGGACCAGGAGGCGCTGGCCGCGCTTAAAGACATGCTGCGCTCCGAAACCGAGGGCGCCGCCGTCACGCGGACCGTCCAGCGCTGGCTGGAGCGCCACGCGCCACCCTGGTTCGACGCCGTGCAGCCGCTCAGCCTGGCCGATGCCGGCCTCAATGACGAGGATGCCGATCTCGACGAGGAGGCGGACAACCTGCCACCCGTCCCGCGCTGCAAGCTCTGGCTCCTCGCCGCTCAGGAGACTTCCCTTGATGCTGAAGACCGCGTCCGCTGGTTCGCCAATGCGCTCTCCCTCTGGCCGCGGCTCAATGCCCTCACGCGGGACCAGTTTCACGCCGGAGTCAGCACTCTGCTCGACGACCCGCAGGCGCCCGCCGATCTCAAAGACCGCGCCCTTCGTGTCACCGCCATCGTCTGCGCCGACCACGATGAAAAAGAGACCTGGCTTCGCTTCTCCAAAAAACACGACGACCTCATCCTCGACGAGTACACGCGTGACGTTCTCAATGTCGTGGACCTCGTTTTGAAACCGGCCCCGCCTCTGCCGCCAGCCCTGCCGCCTCCACGCGAGCCGTCCAGACCATCCTCAAAGAAAAAGACTCCTACCTGCTCGAACTCCTCGTCGAATGGCTCGCCGACCGGGCACTCCGGCATGGCAGGCCCGATGCCGCGCAGGCCGTCGCCGACGCGCTCGCCCCCGCGCGCAAACCGGCCGGTTTCGACGCCTCCGAGTTGCAGACCCTGCGCCTCGGCCTTGTCAAAAAACTCTCCGCCGTCAAACGCCTCCAGCCCGTGCATGAGGCGCTGGCCCGCATCGTCCTCGAAGAACCTCCCCGCGAGCAATTGAAGGGCGTTCCAGACGATTGTGATATCTTCGGCGGCGCGGACTACGACGCTCTCGGCTCAGCCCGCTGGCTGGCCGTTTTTTTGCATGAGCTGCGCCACGACCGCCATGAGCGCCAGGACCTCACCGACTGGCACACCCTGGCGTCAGTCCTGTCAGAACTCGACGCCGCCGGCACCGCCTCCCTGCGCCGCCGCCTCATCAGCGCCATGACCACCGCGCCCGTGGAGGACGACACCGCGCGCGCCGATCTTGCGAGCCTTGCCGAAGACCTCGCCGACCTCGACAGCGAGACCGAGCGCGCCCACCTCCAGGAGTCGCTCCTACCCTGGCGCGAGGCGCGTGACACCGCCGCCCATTCCGCCATCCGTCTCATCGAGGCGCGCATCGCCCTGCGCACCGGCGGCCCGCTGGATGTGGACGCCATGCTTCGCCAGATCAAAGACCCCGACAGCCAGACCGAACTGCGCTGGATGCAACTGCGCCGCGCCCTCGCCACCGAAGATGCTGCGCTCGCCCGCAAGGCGCTGGACGCGCTCGGAGCCGACGCGCTGCTCGATCCAGGCCGCATGCACATCATCATCCCAGCCTTGAAACTCACCAACAGGCAGGACGAGCTGGCACTGGCGGTGGAGGCAACGGAAGCGGCCTTCCAGGAAGCCCTTGGCAGGGCATGGACGGGCCGCCACAGTGGCGCGGCGCGTTACGCGCTGGAACTGGCCGGACTGCTCGGCCAGCACGAAAACCTGCCGCCCGGCTGGTTCGACTTTTGTCTGCGCGCCTACCCCGAGCGCATGGACCAACTCAATCTGGAATGCCATCTGGCACAAATGCGCGGGGACTGGACCGCCGTGCTCGCCGCCGCTGAGGAACTCGTGGGGAAGTACCCCACTTTCTATTCCCATTACTGGCCCCAAGCCCGGGCGCTTTGGAAACTGGGACGCGCCGCGGAGGCCCGCGAGCCGCTGGCCATCTTCCTGCGTCATTGCCACGACGAACCCGAACACGCCGAAGCCGGGCGCATGCTCTCCGAACTCGACTCCAAGCGGTAAGCACGGGGCGCGGAATGCCCCGCTTTTTCCTGCAGAAGAATGACCGTGCGACCGGCATCCGGCGCGTGGCGGGGCCGCTCCTCCAAAACACCAGCACTACTCCTCCCTGCCCTGCGGGCGCGCGGCTGCGGCGGGGGTGTTGGTCAAGGTGTCGCCGAGTTCATGGCGGATGGGTTCAGCGAGCTTTTGGAGGCGCTCCACGACATCGGGATGCGCGGCGCTGACATCGGTCGTTTCGCCGATGTCGGCGCGCAGATTGTAGAGAGCCAGGGGCTGGCTGGCGACTTTATATCCGTGCCGTGTGGCAATGCCCTCAATACCGGACTGGGTGATGGAGGCGGGTGTCATGTTCTCCCAGTTCGAGGGTTTGCCGTCTTTTCCAGGGGTCTCATGCGGGGTGATGTAGGGGTGCTCGAAGTGCAGCTTCCAGTCACCGGAGCGTATGGCCTGGAATTCCTTGCCGGCGTAGAAGGCGAAGGCTTCGTGCGGGCTTTCCGCGCCGTCTTTGCCGAGCAGGACATCGCTGATGTCGCGCCCGTCAATTTTCAGCGCGGGCGGCTCCGCGCCGAGCCAGGCGCTGAAGGTTGGCATGAGGTCCATGGCGGTGACGAGCGTGTCGAGTTCACGCCCGCCGGGCACATGACCTGGCCAGCGCATGATGCATGGCACCCGCACGCCGCCCTCGAAGGTGGTGAGCTTTCCCTCGCGCAGCGGGGCGGCGCTGCCGGCGTGGTTGCCATAGCTGAGAAAGGGGCCGTTGTCGGAGAAAAAGATGACGAGGGTCTTGTCGTCCACTCCTGCCTGGTGGACGGCCTCCAGGATCATGCCGACAGACCAGTCGAGCTCCTCGACGACATCGGCGTAGAGGCCGTGCGGCGAGCCGCCTTTGAAGCGCGCGGAGGCGAAGATGGGCACATGCGGCATGATGTGCGGCACATAGAGGAAAAAGGGCTTGTCCTTGTGCCGGCGGATGAAGCTGACGGACTTCTCGGTGATGCGGCGGGTGAACTGGCTCTGGTCGGGGTCGGTCTCAATGACACGCTCATCCTCGTAGAGCGGCAGCGGCGGCATTTCGGCGGCGAGACTGGGGTGGAATTTGCTGTTGTCGTTCGAGTAGGGTATGCCCCAGAACTCGTCGAAGCCGCGGCGGCACGGGTGGAACTTCATTACGGTGCCGAGGTGCCATTTGCCGAAGGCGGCAGTGGCGTAGCCGCCGGCTTTGAAGACCTCCGGCATCATGCGCTCGCCGGGATGGACACCCTCCTTGCTGGTGTGGTTGAGCGCGCCCTGCATGCCGATGCGGTTCGGATAGCAGCCGGTCATGAGGGCGGCGCGCGAGGCGGTGCAGACGGCCTGCGCCACATAGAAGGAGGTGAATTTCGACCCCTCCGCCGCCATGCGGTCGAGATGCGGGGTGCGGATGGTCTGCGAGCCGAAACAGCCCGCATCCGCGTAACCCATGTCATCGGCGACGATGAGGATGACATTTGGCCGGTCCAGCGCGGAGAGACTGACGACGGCGGCAAGTGTGAGAAAGATGTGGAGCTTCATGCTGCACTCGACACCACCCTTCCCTGCCGCGCATCTGAAAATCACACGCATGGATGATCCCGCGCGTCAGGACAAGGAAGCGAGAAGCTTGCGCGACACGACATTTAAAGGGAAGCATCAAACGGGCCATGACGGGCATGTTTGAATCATGATTTTGTCACGGCTTATGGGTTGACGGCATCGGTGAATTTTGCAAGGATCGCGGCATTCCGCGCAAAATTACGATGCGAGAATTCCAACCCCTTTTGATGCCATGAAAAAGATTCAAACAAACCTTGGCGGAGTGGCGGCGCTGATGGCGTGGATGATGACTGCCGCGCAGGCATTTTCACAATCCCAGCTTGGACTGACGGAAAGTCCTCCGGCCAGCGGTTTTTACTCCAACGTGGTCAATGACAGCCTGACCGGCATTGGTGTGGCCAATGCCAAATCCTGGCTGGTGGAGCTCGAGGGCGGGGACCGTGTGACGATCTGGGCGGTGACGAGCGCGGTGGGTTCGAACCCAAGGCTGCGTCTCTACAATGCGGGCGGCACGCTTCAGGCATCGAACAACGGCACCCAGCAAGGCGAGACAATGATCCAAAGCTTCACAGTGACAACGCCGGGCAGCTACACGATCCAGTTTTATGCGGACAGCGTGGCATCGGCATTTCAGATGCGGGTGGACATGGGGCGGGGTTTTGCGCTGGAGGCGGAGCCAAACGACACTCAATACACACCCACGCTGCCCACACTGACTCCTACCGGGGGCGGCTTCACAACGAAGGCGGCGGGAGTGCTGAAGGAGGGCGCGGATTATTTTGATCTCGGCACACTGGCGGCGGGGAACTCGGTGAATGTCAGTCTCGGCCTGCCGGCGCTCTCGACTCTGGTGGCTGGGGATGTGGAGATGACGCTGTTTGCGAAAGGCTCGGAAGGATCGCCCGTGGCGACGACATTTGGCGCGGTGCTCAACGGGGCGATACCTTCATCCGCTGAGTATGTGCTGCGCTTGCGGGTGAATCCCGAGCTGTCCGGTCATTCGCTGCGCTTTGACGGAACGAACGATGATGTGGCGCTGGGCAATCCGAACGAGCTGCGCATCACGGGGGATCAGACCATCGAGATGTGGATCAAGCCGGACGACTTCGGCGGGCGGCGCAATCCCTGGAACAAGGCCTACGGCGGCGAGGGCACGATGACGATCGAGACGGACGGCGGCATCAATTATTTTTACGGGACAAACGGCGGAGACAACAACCCCTACCAGGGCTTCTTTTCCAACAAGCTTATGACCGCCGGGGAGTGGACCCACATTGCGCTGGTGCGGCGGCTGGACAGCGAGCCGAGGAAGCTTTTCTGGTACTTCAATGGCAAACTGGTGAACGAGGTCAACGCATCCTATTTTCCGGCTGTGGCGGGTGCTTTGAACGCGGTCATCGGATCGGGCTACGCGGGCAGGTTCCGCGGGCTGATTGACGAAGTGCGCGTGTGGAATGTGGCGCGCAGCGCGGCGGAGATCGCTGCGAACCTGGACAACGAACTGAACGGAAACGAGGCGGGGCTGGCGGCCTACTACAAGTTCAACGAGGGATCCGGCGCCGCGCTGGCGGATGCCACGGCGAACGCGCTGAACGGTGTCATCAATGGCGGCGCGGAGTGGGCGGGCACGGCTGGCGCGGGCGCCTTCAGCGCGGCGAGGACGGGATTGATGGCGCAGTATGTGGCGAGTGTGACGGTGACTGACGCGGCCATCCCCTCGGTGGTGAGGGCCGCGCCTGTGCCGGTGTTTGGGCACACTTTTGAGGGGGCGCCTGATTTGATCATGAACCCCGGCAGCATGACGGCTTATCGCGGCCAGAATGGAACAAGCTTTCATGTGCAGGTGACCGGCGGCGGCGGGGCAGTGTGGGGCACGGGGGTCTATTCAGATGACAGCGCGCTGGCATCTGCGGTCCGCCACGCGGGTCTGCTTGCCAACGGCGAGACAGGCTTGGTGACGGTGACCATCCTGCCTGGCGAGTCGAGCTACACCGGCACGCCGCAAAACGGCGTCTCCTCATCAAACAAGGGCAGCCATCCTGGAAGCTACAGCCTTTCGGCCTACAGCGGGCCGGCCCCCGCGCTCAACGCGGTGTTTGCGGGAATGCGGGTGGACTTCTCTGAAAGAATGCTGCCCTCCACGCTGCAAAACGCGGCCAACGTGATCCTCACCCACGCTGGCGCTGACGGCGTGCTCGACACGGCGGACGACCATGCCCACACCTTGAGCAACTCTTATGACGGGCTTGCCACGACGGCCTACTTCACGGTCGTGAACGAGCCGCTGCAGCCTGGTCTGCACCGCCTGCGGCTCACCACCGGAGTGCAGGACCGAGCGGGCAACGGACTGGCGGCGGACAGCGACACCCTTTTCACCGTCACCGCCAAAACGCCTTTCGTGGTGGAGAATCGTGACAACAATGACCGCCTGAAAGCCACACCGCTGAACGCGCCAGCGGCGGCGGTGTTTGACCGCTCCTTCACTTACACGCATGACATCGCCGCCGGCACGGGACCGCACCGTCTGCGGCTTCTGGATCTGGACGGCGATGGAGCGAAAGAAGCCATCGTGGCCGCTCATAACTCAAATCAGATCAGAGTTTACCCTGGCATCGCGAACGGCTCATTTGATCCGACTAGCACGAACTACGCAACCGGGTCGAATCCTTGGGCACTGGAGTTGCTCGACTATGATAATGACGGACTTCTGGATGTGATCGTGGTATGCCATTCCTCGGATCAAGTCCGCCTGCACCGGAACAATGGGGACGGCACTCTTTCCGCGGACGGTTCCATTACTGTGGGAGACGGACCCATTCACATTGTGAAGGCGGACTTCGACGAAGACACAATCACCGACTTGGCCGTGGTCAACTTCAACACCGGAACGGGCGGGCGCAGCATCAGCATCCTGCTGGCAGATGGATCAGGAAGCTTCACAGAAAGCAAGGTGTCCGTCGCGGGAAATGTTTTTCGTCCGTATGGCTTTAGCACGGGGGATGTGAATGGGGACGGACACGACGACCTGGTCGTGGGAGATTTCGACACGGACATGATGCGTGTCTTTCAGGGCAATGGCGATGGAACTTTTGATGCGCCCGTGGATTTTGCCATCAGCGGTGTCAATCCCACTTCCATTGGACTGGCCGACTTTGACCATGACGGTAATCTGGACGCCATGGTGATGGCGGAGACGAGCACCCTTGTCTCAATCTTGAAAGGCAATGGAGACGGGACTTTTCAAGCATTTGCCACATGGCCGCTGGCAGTTAACGCCAGCCAATATTTCGCCGAGGCGGTGGATGTTGATGAAGACGGCTGGGTGGACTTGGTCATTCCACGCACGAACGGTCTGGAAGTGGTGTATAACTCACGCTCGACCGTTGCACCCGCTTTTACCGGCGCGTTGCGCTACCAGATCGGATACGCGCTGGGCTTCGTGCTTCAGGATGTGAATGGAGACACACTTCCTGATTTGGTTGTCAATGAATGGAACAGTAACCGTATTCGCACTCTTCTGGGCAACCCTCAGATTCCGCTGACACAGGACGCGACTCTGGCAAGCCTCGGCAACACGCATGGCAGAGGGCGCATCCTCGACGGTGACGTGGACTGGTTCTCTTTCACGATTGACGGGCCGAAGCGCGTTGTTCTGGCGGCTGACATTCCCCTCAATCCAGGCTCATCCGGGTTGAACTATAACATCTATGACGCGGACGGCGCGCATGTCACGGGATTCAACGCGGCATCCAATGGCATTGGCCAGACAGCGCAGTTGAACCTGAACGCGCCGGGCACCTATTATGTTCGTGTGGCGCACAACCATGGTTACACGGGCGAGTACCGCTTCCGCGTCTCGGCTTTCGACGTGCCGACCACGATCGAGAGCGAGGCAAACAATTCCATCGGGCAGGCGGACTCCGTCGCGCTGACTCTTGGAGTCGGCTCGCTGACAGGGGCGGCGGCGGGTTACATTGCCGGAGATGACACGAGCGGCGACTACTGGTCCCTCGGCAATCTGGGCGCGGGCGCCGAGATCACGCTTGATCTGCGCATCCCGCAAAGCAGCCCATTGTCGGGCAGGATGGCCATTTTCAAGACCGACGGGACTCAGGTGGCGGTCAGCGACGCGGGCGATCCCCAACTGAGTTACGCCGTCACCGCTGGCAATGAGAGCGCCTATTACTTCCGGGTCTTCGATGCCGCCAGCACGCGCGGCCTGCACTCGGAGTACCTCGTGGATGTGACCATCACGGACCCTGAGCAGCCTTTCGTCACGGCTGTCTCCCTGCCTGCGGAGGGCGCCACAGTGTCATATGCCGGTCCGAATTTCACCGTCACCTTCAGCGAGGACATGCTGGCCTCGACGGTGACGAACGCGGCGAACTACGACCTGCGCGCGGCGGGAGTGGACGGCGTTTTCGGCACGGCGGATGATGATGTTTACACAGTGGTGCCCCAAGCCTACAGCGCCGGACTGTCCGCCAGCTACCACATCCCGGACGGCCCGCTCCAACCCGGAAACTACCGCTTTATCGCTGGAACCGGGCTGACCGACAAATTCGCCAACCCATTGCTTTCCTCCCACACGCGCCTGTTCACCGTCGCCGGAGTGCCGGGTTATGTTTTTGAAAGCCGCAGCAACGAGACTTTGCAAACAGCGGACTCGATCAGCACCAGTCCCGGCGCGGCGCATGACGGATCGTTTACGTCGGCGGGTTTCACGGCGACTGGCAACGGTCCCTGGGGATTGAAGCTGCTTGATCTTGACGGCGACGGACACAAGGAAGCCATCATCGCCCTGCATAACGCGGCGCAGATTTCAGTGCTGCCCGGCAACCCGGATGGAACTTTCGGCGCTGCGGTGAATTACGCCAGCGGCACGAATCCCTGGGACATCGAGCTGGTGGATGTGAACAGCGACGGGCGGCTGGATGTGGTGGTCTCCTGCCACGGCAGCGACCAGGTGCGCATCTACAACAACCCCGGGGACGGCACGCTGACCCCCGGTCCGGTCATCCCTGTCGGTGACGGCCCCATCCACATGGTGAAGGGGAACTTCAATGGCGACGCCTTCACCGATCTCGCGGTGGTGAACCATCTGACTGGCACGGGAGGGCGCAGCATCAGTATTCTGCTCGGTGACGGCGCCGGAAGTTTCACGGAGAGCAAGATCACGGTCAGCGGTCAAACGGTGCAGTTTTACGCGCTGACGGCCGGCGACTTCAACGGCGACGGCACGGACGACCTCGCTGCGGGGGATTATGTGCTGGATGACATGGCGGTGTTCCTCAACACCGGCGCCAATAACGGAACCTTTGCGCAGCCGGTGTTTTATCCAGTGGAAGACACGGAGCCCACGGGCGCCGGTGTGGCGGATTTTGACGGGGATGGCCACCTCGACATGGCCGTATGCACCGAGTTCCACAACCGCGTCAGTGTGTTGAAAGGCAGAGGGGATGGAACCTTTGAGCCGTTCACGACCTTTGATGTGGATGGCAACTCCAACATGTTTTACATGGAGTCGCCCGACCTCAATGGCGACGGCTGGCCGGACCTGCTCATCGCCAGGTACAACGGGGTCGTGGTTTGCCAAAACCGCGGAGATGGCACGATCAACTTTTCAGCACCGGTTCGTTATTCGGACTCCAGCAACACCGGCGGTCTTGCCTGGTCGGATGTGAATGGGGACGGGCGGGTGGACTTGCTGGCGAACTCCTACAATCAAAACCGTCTTTATGTTTGGACCGGCAACTCCAGCCAGCCCTTGGCGGAGGACGCCGTGGTGGCGGGCATGCGTCATGGCGCGCTGCGCGGGCATTTGACGACGGACTCGGATGTTGACTGGTACTCGTTTAGCGCGCTGGTGCAGGACCGGCTGCTCATCACCACGGAAACGCCCGGCGCGCAAGGCTCTTCAGGCAGGAACTACAACATCTATAACAGCGTGGGCACCCACATCGGCGGCTTCAACGCGAATTCCAATGGCTACGGGGAATGGACTGTCACCTTGCCGCAGTCCGGCACTTATTATTTGCGTGTGGCTCCGAACCACGGAGGAACAGCGGAATACCGGGCGAGGCTGACTTTGGCTCGTCCCCCAGTGTTTGCGGAAGTGGAGAGCAACAATTCGGTGAGCCAGTTCAACACGCCTCCGCTGGCGCTGTCCGCAGGCCAGCTCACCACGACGGTTCTGGGGGTGAACATGCCTCCTGACACCTCGGGCGACTTTTTTAATCTTGGTAATCTCACTCCCGGCACGCAGGTCACAATTTCCGTCGTGGCGCCGCAACTTGCGGTGGACAATTTGCCGTCCATGCAGGCGCTTGAACTCAAGCACCGCTGGAGCTTTGGAGAAGCCGTAGGAGCCACGGAGTTCACTGATTCTGTGACCAGCCTGCCCAGCGCCAATCTGCTGGGCACAGGTGCTGTGGTGGGCGGAGGACAGGTCGTCTTGCCAGGAGGCGCGTCAGGGTCCGCACCCTACATAGACCTGCCCAATGGCATCGTTTCCAGCCGGACAGGCAGCGCCACCTTCGAAGGCTGGGCGACGATCAATGGCTCTCAAAACTGGTCGCGGCTGTTCGATTTCGGCACAGGAACGGCTGGCGAGCTTTTGAGTCCGGGCGGCTCGGCCACAGGAGGGCAGCATTTTTTCCTGTCTGCGCAGGTCAGCGGCACATTGACCAGCAATCGCATTTCCATCAACTCGGGCGCCTCGAACTCCGCGGATTTTGGCGTCTCATACTCCGCCGGGCAGCAGTTTCATTACGCGGTGGTTTATGAGTCCGCCGGGGCTTCCGGGGGCGTCATCAAATATTACCGGGATGGCGTGCTGCGTGGTTCGTTTGGCACGGCGGCCATGCTGACAGGGATCGCCGATTTGAACAACTGGCTTGGCCGCTCCAACTGGACATCCGATGGCAATCTCAACGGTGCATACAGCGAGTTCCGAGTCTGGGACGGCGCCTACAATGACGCCCAGGCCGCGGCCAGCGCCGCAGCCGGCCCGGACACTGTGGCTGGCGCGGTGCCGCCAGCGCTTGCCGCCCAGCCATTTTTGACGCTTTTCAAATCGGATGGCACACAGATGGCGTTTGCTGCTCCGGGCGCAGGTCCTCTTCAGTTCACTCTCGGCGCGTCGGATGCCGCCTCCTACAGGCTGCGCGTGCATAGGAATGAACGCTCGGTCACATCCCTTTATCAGGCGTCCATCACCATTGAGGACGTGACGCCGCCGTTCATCACCTCGAACTCCCTGCCCGCTGAAGGCAGCACCGTCACCTTCCCGCATCCCGTCTTCACCCTGGGCTTCAGCGAGGACATGCTCGCATCCACCGTGGTCAATGCCGCCAACTACGAGTTGCGCAGCGCCGGGCCGAACGGCGTCTTCGATGACGCGGACGACGTGCCTTACACCCTGTCACCCTCGTCCTACACGAGCGGCCTTTCCGCGACTCTGCGAATCATGGACGGACCGCTGCAAGCCGGGGCTTACCGCTTCACAGCGGGCACCGGATTGAGGGACCTCTTCGAGCGGCCGATGGATGCCAGCCATGTGAGGTTCTTCAACATCCAGGATGTGGCCGGGTTTGTCACCGAAGGGCGCAACAACAACACGCTGGCCACGGCGGAAATTCTATCCGGCATCACCACCCCCGGCGGATTCGACGGTTCCTACGCCGTGCAGCCTTCCTTCACTTCCGGCGGCAGCGCGCCCATCAGCCTGCTGCTGGTTGATTTGAACGGTGACGGCGAAAAAGACCTCGTCGTCTCGAACCGCGACTCGAACAATATAACGACCCGCCTTGGCGCCGGCAACGGCACTTTTGGCGCGCCGGTGACATACGCCACCGGCAGCCAGCCGCATTACATGTGCCTGGTGGACTTCGACAAGGACGGCCTCATGGACGTGGTGGTGCCAATCTACAATGCCGACCAGACGACGATCTTCCGCAACAACGGAAACGGAACCCTGACCCTGCACGCCACTCTTGCCGCCGGTGACGGACCGCTTTCCGCCGCAGCCGGGGATTTCAATGGCGACGGCAATCCCGACTTTGCCGTGACGAACCATCTCACCGGAGTCAACGGGCGCAGCCTCAGCATTTACCTCGGCGACGGACTCGGTGGTTTCACCCACAGCTTTGCCGGCGCGGGGCTTTCCCCCTCATGGCGGCCATATCACCTCGCGGTGGCGGACTTTGACGGCAACGGTCTTTCAGACATCGCCTCAGCCAACAATGACAGCAATGACATCCTGGTCTTCCTGGCGACAGGGGCCGGCGCGTTTGGTGATCCTGTGCGCCATGCCACGGATCGCAACAACCCCACCGGCATCGCGGTGGCGGACTTCAACGGTGATTTCAAAGCCGACCTGGTGGTCTGCTACGGCAGCAGTCAAAACGCGGTCAACATCCTCAATGGCAACGGCGACGGCACGTTCCAGCCTCATGTGAACTGGACTCTGGACGGCAACCGCAACCAGTACAACATGCGTGTGGGTGATCTGAATGGAGACGGCTATCCCGACATTCTTGCGCCGCGCTGGGGTGCCTTGGTGGCCCGCCAGAACAAGGCCACTCCCGTTCTCAGCTTCAATTCAGCCTCCATCTGGACGGAGTTGAACCAGGTGCTCGATGCAGCCGTGGAGGACCTCAACGGCGACGGAATGCGCGACATGATCGCCCTTTCGCACGACCAGGCCGCTGTCAGAGTCTATCTGGGCCTCGGGTCGTTCAATTTGAACGCCGACACCATCGTTGCCGGCATGCGCCACGGCTACGGGCGCGGCCATCTCGAAACGGATTCGGACTCGGATTACTACCAGTTCTCCGCGAAGGGCGGCGAGCGTCTCATCATCGCCGCTGAAAGCCCCGGAGCACCTTCAAGCAGCGGCTTTGATTTCAATCTCTACGACCACCGCGGCGCGCATATCCTGGGTTCCTCCAGCATCGCCAGCAATGGCTATGTTTACACCCAGCCATTCCTCATTCCATATGATGGAAGGTATTATCTGCGTGTTTCCCCCTGGCACTACAGCACCCATGAATATCGTTTCCGGGTCACCACGGTGGATGCGCAAACGCAGATCGAGGCGGAGGTCAACAACAGCACCGGGCAGGCGACGCTCGCGGCCTTCAATGCGGCGTCTGGGTCCAGGTCCGCGAAAATCTTCGGTCACATCGCCGGGAACGACACATCCGGCGACTTCTGGAGCCTGGGAAATCTGGCGGGCGGGACGCAGATCAATGTGACGCTCAACCGCCCGCAGAACAGCACCTTCACCACCGGCCTGCTGCGCATCCTGAACGCCGGGGGCTCGGAGGTGGCCTCCTCAGGCGCGGGCGGGCTGAATGTCAGCCACACGGTGGCGGGCGGCGCGGAGGGGCAGTATTTTCTGCATTTTTCCGAGAGCGCGGGCAATCGCAACCTCCACTGCATCTACCAGGCGGCGCTCTCGCTCACCGACGCGCTGCCGCCTCAGATCACGGGAACCAGCCTGCCCGCCGAGGGGGCTTCGACACTGGCTTTCATCAACAGTTTCACTCTTTCCTTCAATGAGGACATGCTGGCCTCCACGGTGACGAATCCGGCCACCTACGCGCTCCGCGAGGCCGGAGCCGACATGGTGCTGGGCACGAGTGATGATGTGATTTACCCGGTTTCACCCGCCGCCTATTCATCAGGGCTGAGCGCGTCGTTCAATCTCGCCGCGCCGCTGCCTCCCGGCATATACCGCCTGACGGTGGCCGGGCTGAAGGACACCTATGGCAACAACATGCCCGGCGCCTTTGTCAGGAATTTTAGCGTGGCTCAAGTGCCCGGCTTCACGACGATCAATCCAGGCAGCAACACGCCCGCGACGGCCACGGCTCTTGTGCAGGTGGAAGAACCTGACGGTCTGATCACAGGAGCCGGGCGCGGACGACGCACTTCCTCCGGCGACACGCACTACTGGTCATTCCAGGGTGCGGCGGGCCAGAAGCTCACCTTCGACACGGAGTTGGTCGGCGCATCCCCCTCCACTGATCTTTACTGGCGCATCCGCCGCCCTGACAACTCAGTTCTGTGGGAGGGCAACATAGGCAACAACAACCAGGGCTTGTTTGCCACTCTCACGCTCAACGCCACCGGCACGCACTATGTCCAGGTGAACGAATGGAACACCTGGCAGGAGGAGTACCGCTTCAGGCTGTCGCTGATTGATCCGGCGCTGGCTCAGGTCGAGATCGAGTCGAACAACAACATCGCCTCCGCCACGCCGCTGACTCTGGCGCCGATGGGGGACATCAGCGTGGCGCGCGCGGCGGGCATCGTTCACACGCCCTCGGACCTTGATTACTACGCCCTGGGCGCCGTCCCGGCGGGCAAGACGATCTTCGTTTCCGCCACCCTGCCCGCCACCAGTTCCTTCCTGCCTGTCGTGGCGGTTTACAATTCCTCGGGCGTTTTCATGAGCGAGATCAATGGCGCTCCTGGCGACGGCTCCGCCGAGGTGCGCATCAACACACCGGGTGACTACTTCATGCTCGTGCGCTCCACGGGCGCCACGGGGAACTACATGAGCCAGTATGTGGCCGAGTTGCAGGTGCATGACACCTCCTCGGTGGCGATTCCAAACCTCCAGGTCACCGAGGTGGTGCTGCCGCCGGAAATGGGCCTGCAAAGCGGCGACACCTACACCTATGAGTTCACCGTGTCCAATGTCGGCTCGGCTGACATTCCTGACGTTCCCTGGAGCGACCGGCTCGTGCTTTCGAAAAACCTCATTTTTGGCGACCAGGATGATTCCGAAGTCGGTGTTTTTGTCCGCAACGGCGGCCTGGGCATGGGCGCGTCATACACCGTGACCGGCACTTCGACGCTGCCCCAGGGCGCGGTGGGGGATTACTATTTGATCGCCCGCACAGACTTCACGAACCAGGTGGACGAGGTCATCCTGGAGAATGACAACACCTCCGCCAGCGCGACGACCTTCCCTGTGGCGCTTGCTCCATATCCAAATTTGGTGGTGCAGAATCTCGGAGTCACAGGCCCGGTGGCGGACGAGTTTTCGATCACCTGGAATCTGGCAAACACGGGCAATCTGGCGGCCCCCGCCGGATTCAAGGAGCGTGTGCGCGTGGTCAACACAACGACCGGGGCCACCCTGCTCGACGAACTGCGGACACCGGGAGGCATCAGCGCCGGCGGCAGCCTTCCACGCGACGCCAGCGTGGTCACGACTGCGGCCGGGGTCTATCAGATCAGCGTCACCGCTGACGCTCAAAACGATGTCTATGAGCACGACGGCGTCTCGAACACAACGGCGGAGGTGAACACCGCGCAGACCAGCTTCACCATCCTGCAATACTGGACGGTGAGCGTCTCCACACCCGATCCCGCGCGCGGCGCGGTCAGCGGCGGCGGCACCTTCCTCGCGGGCACTCCGGTCACGGTCACCGCCACTCCTGACACCTCCCTGCTGCCCTGGCAGTTTGTGCGCTGGACGCAAAACGGCTCCTTTGTCAGCGCCAGCGCCGGTTATTCCTTCAATGCCACCGCAAACCGCAACCTTGTGGCCGAGTTCGCGCTGCCCTCCTATCAAGTTTCGGCTTCCATCACTCCGGCAGGCGCGGGCAGCGTGGCGGGCGCGGGCTTCTTCCAGCACGGCTCGAACGCCCAGCTCACCGCCACCGCCAGCCAGGGGTATTTGTTCGGACGCTGGGAGGAGGCGGGAGCCACGATCAGCACGAACGCGGTGCTCAACCTGGCTGTCACCGGGCCGCGGATCTTCCAGGCGGTCTTTGTCGAGGCCAATCCGACTCATGATGTCGTGACGGCGACGAATCCCCCCGGACTCGGAGTCACCGCGGGCGACGGTACTTTCAACAACGGCCAGTCCTCCAATTTCTCCGCGAGCGCCAGCGTCGAGGCCGGCGATACCGAGTACCTCTTCGACCACTGGAAGCTCAACGGCGTCTTCTTTGGCAGCCAGCGTGTCTTCAGCAAGACCTTCAGCACGCTCGACGCGCCAGTGATGAACTTCGTGGCGCATTACACCAGCCGCTCTCTCAAACCGGTGGTGACGCAGGTGACGAGCAACTATGCCAATCCCATTCGCGCCGCCGGTAATGTGCAGTTTACCCTGACTTTTGACCGGACTATGAGGAACAACGTCGAGCCGGTCCTGGTCCTCAGCAGCGCCAACGCCTCCGAGACCGCTGTCATCCCGCCCGGAGGCTCGTGGATTTCCGCCACGCAGTTCCGCAGCGCGGACACGACCTTCGGCGCGGGCAATGGCGGCGCCTATGTGTTGAATGCCAGCGCGGCCACGGACTCGAATAACCGCGTCATGGAGCCGGCGGATGTCTTCTCCTTTGACGTGGATGTGACACCGCCCCCGAATCCGGTGCTGGCATTGTCTTCCTTCACTGGAACAAGCGCCACGGTGAACTGGATGGGTTACGCCGCGCCCGCGGACTTGAACGCGTTCCGCATGTACCTCCAGCCGGCCGACTTCGCCTCCGTGGCCGGTATCCCGGCGGTGAGCGGTCTAGGAGCCGCGCCGCGCTCTTACACATTTACCGGTCTGCAGCCGGACACGCAATATTACGCGGCCATCACCGCCGTGGATGTGGCGGGCAATTCCGACCCTGCCGTCACCACGCTGCCGGTTTTGATGGAAAGCACGGTGCCACCACCGGTCAATTTTGTCCTCACCAGTCCGACACCGGAGAGCGCGAGACTCAACTGGAACGCCTACAACACAGCCGCCCTCATCGGCTTCCAGGGCTGGCGTGTTTATATGCAAGAAACGCCTTTCGCCGATGTCACAGGGCTGACTCCTGTGGCGCAACTCGCCGCGAATGTGAAGACACATGATCTTGCCGGGCTGGACCGGAGCAAGACCTACCACATCGCTGTCGTGGGTTACAACAGGCTGGATGAGTTCGATCCCGCCGTCACCACACAGGCGTGGACCGACCCGCTCGCCGGGCAGATCACCGCCAATCTCACCATTGGCAGCGCGGGCGCCGATGAGGTGGTCGAGGTTTTGCAGTCCATGATCGTCAGGCCGGGAGCCACTCTCACTGTGCTTCCCGGAACGACTTTGAAATTCGCTCCCGGCACCGGCCTGACCATCGAAGGCGCGCTCGTGGCCGAAGGCACGCCGCTTCGTCCCATCAATTTCATGTCCAGCACCGCCACACCGGCCAAGGGTGACTGGAATGGCGTGGTGCTCAGCAACACCAACGCCAGCACACGTCTCGCCCATCTCTGGCTGCGTCATGGCGAAGGCGTGCAGGTCGTGGGAGGCACGCCGCAGCTCAGCTCGCTGTTCTGCGTGCAGAACGAGGGCCAGGGCATCGCCGCCAGCGGCAATGCGAATGTAAGCGTGGCAAGCAGCTTTTTCGCTTTCAATGATCGCGGTGTCCGCGCCTCGGGCAATGCCCTGCTCTCGGTCACGGGTTCCGTGATCAAAAACAACAGCGTTCAAGGCGCGGAGCAGTCCGCGCCGGCCGTTCTCGACATGCAGGGGAACTGGTGGGGCAGCAGTGCGGCTGGCGACATCGCCGCCATGATCGCGGGCACGGTGGACACAGGCTCTCCGCTCGCGGGCGAGCCTGTGCTGGCCGCGGGTTTCGCCACGGCGGGCGGCATCACCAGCACGGGCGTGCGCAATCTCGCCGTCGTGCTCGCCTCGGCGAATGCCACCGCCTTCCGCCTGAGTGAAAACTCGCTCTTCCCCGGCGTGCTCTGGCAGGAAATTTTCCCTGCCGGAGAGACGAACACTTTCAGCCCCTATCCCTTCCCAGGCAGCCATCTGCTCTCCACCGGCGCGGGCTTGAAGACGGTGTATGCGCAGTTCCGCAGCATCACCGGCCAGACTGGCGCGGCCATCCCGGTGAATGTCACGCTCATCACCACCGGGCCGGTCATCAACACTTTCAGCCTCGCGGACGGCCAGGTCATCACACGGCCTCTCGCCGTCACCGGCAGCGCCACGGCCGCTCTCGGAATGAATCTCATCCGTCTCTTTGCCAATGACACGCTGCTGGCCAGCGCGGCGGGAGGCAGTCTGAACTTCCAGTGGGACATGCGCCCGCTCAATGCCGGACCCTACCGGATGAGGCTGCTGGCGCGCGACAACGCGGGCAACGAGTCCACCCGCGAGGTGAATGTCACGCTTGATCCCCAGCCGCCGCCCGCTCCGGTCATCACCGCCCCGTTGAACAACGCGGTTGTCGCCACGCCGGCAATCACGGTTTCCGGCACCGCCGAGCCTGGTGTGACGGTTCGCCTGACCCGCAACAGCGCGCCGCAGGGCAGCATGACGGCCACGGTCGGCGGCGCGTTCAGCTTTGCCAATGTGCCGCTCGTGGAAGGGGCGAACGCTCTCATCGCGACCGCCGAGGATGTGGTTGGCACGCGCGCCTCCACGGCGGTGAACGTGGAGCTGGACAGCGGGCCGCCCGCTCCCGTCGTGCTCCAGGAACCCCCGATTTACGACTCCTTCCGCGGATTGATCCTGCAATGGGGATTCTCTCCATCCGGCGAGCGGCCGGTCAAATACAGGGTCTTCTGGCACAACGCGCCTTTTGCCAGCTCCGCGGCCGCAAGCGGCCAGAGCGCGCTGCTGAACGTCCAGTCCTACACTCTCACATCGGCGCCTGATGGAGATTTGCACATCTCCGTGGTCGGCTACGACGCGGCTGGAAACGCCAGCCCCCTTTCCAACCAGATCGCCTACACTCTCGACCGCACGGCGCCGGTTTTCACAGTCAGTTATGACAAGGCCATGCCCGCCGGACCGGGGCCGCTCACCATTGTGCTGGAGTCGAACGAGCCGCTGGCCGCCACGCCTTTGATGACCATCAAGCCGAACGGCCTGAACACGCCCATCTCCGTGCCTCTCACCAAGACCAGCGGCACCACCTACACGGCCACTTACAACGTCACGAATGTCAGCGCGCGCACCGGCGCTGCCGTAGTAAGCGTCACCGGCACCGACCTGACCGGCAACCGCTTCAGCGGCAGCCCCGGAGGCACCGCCCTGAGCTTCGATGTCACGCCGCCCGCAGGCGCGCTCACTTTTGACCGTCCAGTTCCGATAAAAACGGTCAGCGAGGCCGACCCCGCCGTGGCGGAGGATGTGAGCCTCAGCTTCAATCTCACCCTGAGCGAGGCGCCCAAACCCGGCACCACTCCCAGCCTCACCTTCACTCCGCCCATTGGCGCGGACATCGTGCCTGCGCTCACCGGCTCCGGCGTGAACTGGACCGGCAGCATCCTGCTCACCGCCTCCATGGGCAAAGGCCAGGGTCAGTTCGTTTTCAGCGCCACCGACGCCCGCGACAATGTGGGAAGCTCTGTCACGCCCAACCAGCTTGAGATTTACAACACCGAGCATCCGAACGCGCCCGGCATCCCAGTGAACCTGGCCGCCACCACGCTCTCCGGCGGCAGGATAAGAATCACCTGGAACCCCGTCGCGGACGCGCACAGTTACCGCATCTATCGCGAGCTTGGGAACACGGGTGTGACTCCCGTGGTGCTTGTGGCGGACGGCATTGAAGAAACGGAATGGACGGATGAGACTGTGCCGGAGGACGGCATTTATCGTTATGCCATACGCGCCTTCCGCGTGAGCATCGAAGGCAATCCGAGCGGCACCCTCAACGCCTTGAGCGACCGCACACCGCCCAACGCGCCGGAGGACCTGGATGTCACGCTCACCAACTCCGGTCTGCGCATCACCTGGAATCCGCCCTCCGACGGCCTCGCGCCACACCGCTATCATGTGTATCGGAACGGGGTGAAAATCCGCACTTTGAACAGCGCCCAGCCTGTGCTGGACTTCCCGCCCAAGGGACTGCTGCAATACGAGGTGGCCGCGGCGGACAGTTACGAGAACGAGTCGCGCGCGGGTCCGGTGCCTTTCGAGTTTTTCGTGGACGCCGTGGGCAGTCTCCTGGCCCAGGTCAACCAGGGCCAACCCACCGTGCTGAGCTGGACTTTCAATGATCCTGCCGGTGTGGGTTACAATGTCTATCGCAACGGGGTCAAGCAAAACGGCCAGCCCATTCCTGTGGCGACGAAGACTTTCACCGATCTGCTGCCGCTGCCTCCCGCCGAGTCTGTGGAATACCGCGTCACGGCAGTGGACAATCTCTCTCGTGAAAGCGCGCCGCGCACCGTGCGCGTGCTGCCTGTGACCTGGAGCCTGGTCATGAACCCGGATGACGAGGGAGCCGCCCGCGTCTCCCGCACTCGCTACTTTGACAATTACCGGCTCACCATCCTCAACAAGGACGCCGCCACTCCGCTCGCGCTCAACGCGGTGCAGGTCAGCCGCACGCTGGGCGGAGGCGCGGTGACCGCTTTCACCCAGCCGGTTTCATTGGAAATCGCCGCCGCCTCCAATGAAAGCCTGGACATTCCCGTGCCTGGACCAGAGTTCGACGCGCAAGGCCAGAACCTGGAAATCAGCGTGCGCGCCGCGCCCAACGAGGGCGGCTCGCTGGTGGCTTACACCGGATCGGCCTCGAACATCCTTGCGGCTGTCGAGCCGCCTCTGATGCTGGAGATGCGCGTCACCGAGCCTCCCGTGGCCGGCGGCCTGGCCGAGGTCAAGACCCGCATCCACAATCGCGGCTACGCCACGATGGAGGTCGTGCTGGGCCGCCAGACCGGGCAGCAGCCGGGCGATCTTTTCATCCAGGTCCTCGACGAGTCCGGCGCGGAGATCAGCCGGAGAAATTTCAACGGCTTCGGCGCACCCGGCCTGTTGATCCGCCCGAACGGCGACGCCTATGTGAGCATCGCTCCGGGGGCCTCGGTGGAAGTGTCGGTCGAGGACGTTTTGATTCCCATCGTGCTGGCCGAGACGGGGCGCGCCAATTTCCGCGCCACGTTAAGCCAGGTCTTCGCCGGGCTCGGCACCGCCTCCCAGCGTGTTTCCGGCCCGCTGACAGGAACGCTGCAGAGTTCCGTGATTGAGACACCCTACTTCGGCTCGGTAAGCACGGAGAAGGACATCTTCGCTGGAGACGAGCCGATTGTCATCAGCGGCCAGGCCATTGACCGTGCCAGTTCCAACCCTCAAGGCAATGTCCCGATGCGCATCGGCTTCGCGGCGCGCGGCGCGGTGTGGTATCAGGATGTGGAGGCTGACGGCGACGGCAATTTCAGTTACAGTTACCAGCCCTTCTCCGGTTTCGCGGGCGAGCTGACCATCTGGGCGGCTCATCCCGATGTGTTTGATGTGCTGGCGCAGAAGACCGTGCGCATTTACCGCATCTACGCCACCCCCTCCTTCGGCAACATCCGCATGTCGAAGAATGACCACCTGGATTTCACGATCCAGTTGATCAATCCGGCGGAGCTGCCCCTGAGCGGCGTCGGCGTCAATTTCAGGGCCTATCGTCTGGATGTTGACGGGGTCACGGAGATTCCGATACCCGAGGTGACCTGCGACTTCCAGGCCGCCGGGCCGCCCGCCGGTCTTGCGGCGAACAAGCGCACACCAGTGAACCTCAGGCTGGCGGCCGCGGTGGACGCGCCGGACAACGCGAACATTGAGATCACCTTCACCACGGCGGAGGGAGCTTCGACCCGGTTCGCCGGAACTTTGCAGTTGCTTCCGGCCGTCCCGATTCTTTCCATGACCAGCCCGCGCCAGGGATATGTGGATGTGACGGTGAACAAAGGGCAGATCGTCAGCCAGCAGGTCACCCTGCAAAACCTGGGCACCCGCGCGCTGCTTGATGTCGAGCTGGTTCCGCCGCAGCTCATCCCCTGGATGCAGATCAACCTGCCTGTCAACGCCCAGGGCAATGCCGAACTTCCCGACCTGGATGTCGGCGCCACCGTCACCTTCACCGTGGCTTTTGTGCCGCCGGAAAACACTCCGCAGGGCTACGTTCAGGACGTGGTCAAGATACGAGGCTCGAATGCGATGGCCGGTTTCGACTTCAATCTTTACGCCCTGGTCAGCTCCGAGGCCAAAGGCGGCGCCACTTTTCATGTCGAGAATTTCCTCGGCCAGGAGGTGCCGAACGCCACGGTGCGCATCCGCAACAGCATCAGCGGCCAGGAAGTGGGTCCGCTCAGCACCAACGCCAGCGGCGACGCCACCTTTGCCGACTTGACCGAGGGTCTTTATTCCTGGCAGGTCACCGCCTCAGGGCACAGCGCCGCCACCGGCACGATGGAGGTCGTCGCCGCGCAGACCATCATCGTCGAGCCGGTGCTTCAGCGCAGCTTGGTGACAGTCACCTTCCAGGTGCGCCCGGTGCCGTTCACCGACCGGTATGAGATTGTCATTGAGCAGACCTTCGAGACCTTCGTGCCCGCGCCGGTCCTCGTCATGACGCCGCCGAAGTATGATTTCAACAATGTGCGCCCCGGCTTTGAGACCACGGTGATTTACGAGCTGAAAAATCACGGCCTCATCAAGATATTCAATGTGGACATCACCGGCACTTACGCGGGCATAATGACGTTGGAGCCTCTGATAGACTTCATCCCCGAGTTGCTGCCGCAACAGGTCGTGCAAATTCCTTGCCGCATCAGACTCGGTCAAAATCTGGCCGTCGCGGAGGCGGGCGGCTGCGATGAAAGTCTTGAGGACTGGATCGAGCGCCGCTCCAATCCACCGCCCCAGATCAATCCGGACGGGTATGTTTTTGGAGGACCGGCGCCCACCATCGGCAACTTCATCGGTGGTTTTTGCCCGACGCCGAATCTCGCGGACTTCATCAATGGATTATCCGCCATCGCCTCCCTCGGCGCGAATGGCTGCTACGCGAGCCAGGGCAGCGGCAATCTCGGCGACGCGCTTGCCGTGGCCCTCGCCGCGGCTGTGGTTTATGAGACAGTGACCAGCATTCCAGGCTCGGTGGCTGATGTGGTGATGCAGGTGGCGGCCGCGCTCGGACAATGCGACGCCGCGCATTTTGG